>ERZ772867.11-NODE-11-length-267037-cov-17.712445_pt1 | contig 267037 bp, 246 predicted proteins | sample MGYA00511341_ERZ772867 | MGnify/ENA primary metagenome ERZ772867 (study PRJEB29015, sample SAMEA2737707) | human gut metagenome | biome: human gut; feature: human-associated habitat; material: faeces | place: China | collected 2012 ... | reverse complement strand
ATTTTGCTTTTCCTTTCAATGTTAATCTTTTTCTTTATCTTAATAATACAGCGCCAATCTTTAATTAAACTTACTTTAATCTTAAGATTTCGTAATGTTTTGAAATAATGACAAAAAATCCGCCCGATTTATTCAAAAGGGCGGTATTTTGATTTCTTATTTACAGCGCCTCGTAGCCGTCGATTTTAGGCAGGCATATTGTAATGCATAAGCCGTCGTTTTTGTTTTGCGCCGTGATAAGAGCGTGGTGGCGTTCAATAATTGCCTTGCTTATTGCAAGCCCGATGCCCGTATTGCTTTTTGCAGAGTTTTCAGCCTTGTAGAAACGGGTGAAAAGATTCGGTATTTCCTCTTCCTTCATTCCGCCGCCGTCATCTTCAATCTCTATTGTTGCCGAGCGTTCGCTGTCTGTTATTGTGATTTTAATATTTCCTTTATCGTCTGTGTGTTCGCAGGCGTTTTTTATTATGTTTGAAAGTGCCTCGTAAAGCCATTCTCTGTCGCACCTGATTTTGCTGGCGCCGTTTAACTCAAAATTTTTCTCCTTAAAAAGCGGCTTGAAATCTAAAATGAGCTTTTGGCATATTTCGTTAAGGTCGTTTTGTTCAAAATTCATATAATATGTGTCAAGCTTGACCTTTTCAAGCTTCAAAAGCTTATATATCAGTTGCTCCGTTTTGTCGATTAATTCAAGTTCCTTTTGTGCGTGTGTGTTTTCACCGCTTGCAAGGTCCATTTCGCAGTAAAGCCTGAGCGCCGCAATCGGAGTTTTAAGCTGGTGCGATATGTCGGATATAAATTGAACGTTTTTCTTGTTTTCGTTATACAGCTTGCTTTTTTCAAGATTAACTAATTCTTCAAGGTCACCCACGGCATTTTGAAGCCGTGCAAAATCGTTATCCCAAAGGCTTATTTGCATTGTTTTTCCCTGATTTGTAAATTCATCAATACTCTCTGTCAACGCCCTTGCGTCCTTTTTTAGCTTGTAATTTTGGATTAAGAGGATAAAGGATATCAAAAGCAATATACCGCATAAAATTGAAAGGATAATAATTTTCATATATTTTCCTCCCAACGATATCCTATTCCTCTTACGGTCGCAATTTTGTCTGCTCCGATTTTCTCTCTGAGTCTGCTTACGTGAACAGACAATGTGTTGTCGTCAATAAAATTTCCGCTGTCGTCCCAAATGCTTTGCAAAAGGCTTGACCTTGTGACTATTGCACCGTTGTTTCTTATAAGCATCGAAAGAATTTGAAATTCCGTTTTCGTGACAAATATATTTTGATTGTTCTTTTTAACCGTCATATTATTTGTGTCAATTACCAAATCACTGCTTACAAAATTTTGAAAAGCATTTCTTCTGATAAGCGCACGTATTCTTGAAAGAAGCTCTAAAAGCTTAAACGGCTTTGTAACATAATCGTCGCCGCCGGCATCAAGCCCTCTTACTATTTGGTATTCCTCATCGCAGGCAGTTAAAAACAAAATAGGCGTGGTCACTCCCTGCGCTCTAAGCCTTTCGCACAAATCAAATGAAGAGCCGTCGGAAAGCATAACGTCAAAAATAAGCAGGGAAAAGCGCTTTTCTTTAATGATTATCTCTGCCTTTTTGATACTTTCGGCACTTTCAACTTCGTAATCTCTGCCTTGCAGCATTTCTAAAAGCCCGTCACGAAGATAAGCATCATCTTCAAGTAAAAATATCTTCTCTGCCATAACCTTTTTCCGCCTCTTTTTTGTTTGTATATATAATTTAGTTTATAATATCATAATTTTTTATATTAAACAACAAACCTTACGATAACTTAAGAAAAAAGATGAGTTGAAAATTAATCGACTCATCTTTTCTTTTACATATTATATTATTCCGCCGTTTACACCGAGAATTTGGGCGGTGATATATTTGTTTTGCGTGAGATAAAAGATTGCGTCTGCAACTTCCTCACTTGTTCCCAGCCTGCCTAAAGGCACTTCCTCTTCAAGCTCATTTTTGTCAAACATATTGTTCATTCTTGTGTCAATTATTCCGGGGCATACGCAGTTTACCGTTATGCCGCTTGGTGCAAGTTCCTCTGCAAGCGAACGTGTTAAACCGATAACTGCCGCCTTGCTCATTGAATATGCAATCTCGCACGAAGCACCCGTTTGCCCCCACATTGATGAAACGTTGACTATTGCGCCCTCGTGATTTTTGAGCATAAGCTTGATTGCTTCTCTTGAGCAAAGAAAATACGACCTTGCATTAACGCTCATTATTTTGTCGTATTCCTCTGCCGTGGTATCGTTAATTTGCTTAATAAGGCTTATTCCCGCATTGTTTACAAGAATGTCGATATTTCCAACCGTTTTAAACAGATTTAATATGTCTTCTTCATTTTCTAAGTTGCATTTGATTTTTGTAACGCCGTCAAAATCCGGCTTTGTTTGGTTATATGTCACAAAAACATCATATCCCTTTTGTGCAAAAAGCATAGCCGTCGATTTGCCGATACCCGTTGCACCGCCTGTAATTAAAACTTTTTTCAAGCTAACACTCCTAAGCTTTTTCTTTGATTATATCATTATAAAACGTCTTTTTCAAATAAAGTTGTAATTTTACTTAAATTATTGTATAATATCATCACTAATTTTCACAGAGGTGTAAATATGAGCGATACAAAAAGAGATTTTTCTACAATCAGCATATATATTGATGAAAACGAAAATATGATTGGTATTCCTTGCGGTGAAAGCGATAAATACGGGATTGCGGATATTGATAAGGTCGTTCTTCTTAAAGCACCTTATTCCGACAGCCAAATTGAAAGCTTTGTTGAAGAGGTTATTTCTTATTGCTATACAAAAAAACACAATGATTCTTCTCCGCTTTCAACTATTGAAAAGTACACTAAAAAAACAGGATTTGTAAACGCTACTGCCGATTATACACTTATTTCGATTGTTAAGACTAATGATACATATTCTCTTATGCCTACTTTTAACGATTTTGAAAGAGGACCGCTTGTTATTGATGATGATGAAAGAATTATTCTTGCAAATTACCAAAAGGGTGAGCTTGCAGAAATTATGAAGGATTTTATCCAAATTTATGTTAAGGCTAATATGTTTTATAAGGAAAAGCAGGAGCTTGAAGAGGAAAAGAAAAGAAGAGAGAATAACTGATTATTAATGAAAAGCTTTGTTATATCCAAGCGTGACGCAGGAACAAGAGTTGACAGGTTTATTGAAAAGACCTTTGAGTCCGTTCCCAAGTCGCTTATGTATAAGGAAATAAGAAAAAAGAATATTAAAGTTAATAAAAAGCGTTGCACAAATGACCAAAAGCTTAATGAGGGCGATTTACTTGAACTTTATCTTAAGGACGACGTGCTGAAGTTAAAGGTCAAGCATCTCGATTTTATGAAAGCGTCAGACGAACTTGATATTGTTTATGAAGATGAAAATGTTATCATAATCAACAAAAAGGTTGGCATTTTGTGTCATCCCGACGGTAAGGAATATATTGATAACCTTATTGCAAGGCTGAAAAAATATCTTTACAAAAAAGGGGAATGGTCGCCTGAAACGTCAAGCTTTACTCCGTCACTTGCTAACAGGATTGACAGAAACACAGGCGGTCTTGTGCTTGGTGCTAAAAATCTTGAAGCACTTAAAATTCTTAATGCAAAGATTAAATCAAGAGAGATTGAAAAGTATTACTTAACCGTGGTTTACGGTAAAATGCCGAAAAGTGAGGAAACATTGACTGCATTTCTTACTAAAGACGAGAGGAAAAATCTTGTCAAGGTAACAGATAATCAGGTCGAAGGCTCTAAAAAAATTATTACCAAATATAAGGTGCTCGATTATTATGACGATGCATCTCTTCTTGAAATTGAACTTTTAACAGGAAGAACTCACCAAATCAGGGCGCATCTTGCGCATATCGGTCATCCTCTTTACGGCGACGGTAAATACGGCAGGGAAGAGGGCAGATACCGTCAGGCGCTTTACAGCTATAAGCTTAAATTTGCATTTGATGACGATAATTTGCTGTCCTATTTGAGCGGCAGGGTGTTTCAGGCAAGGGATATCAAACTGCTCGATGATTATAAGGAGAAAAAATTCAAATGAAAAATAAATTATATCGCATAATTTCACCCGTTACGCTTTTGGTGGTTTTGGCACTTGACGCAGCCACTGTAGCTTATGCCGTTTTCGCTGTTAAAAAGCTTGTCCAAAATGTGAGCGTTTACTCTGTTCTTTTTGCGATTATTGACCTTTTTGCAATAGTCGTTGCCGTACTTGTTAGCAAATATGTTGTAAGTCAAGGAATTGTTTTTGGCGATGAAACGTTTGAATTTACCGCTCATGATGAAAACAATGTGTTTAATTATGATGATGTTGAAAATATTAAAATTCATAAAGACACAAAGGCAAGCCTTAAAAAGAATTTTAATGACAGGCAGTCGCAAATTATAATCACTCTTAAAAACGGCGGGGTTGTTACAGTTGATATTGGACTTACTTCAATGAAAAAGCTTAAAAAAATAGAAAATGAAATTAATTCCCACCTAAATTAAAAATAAACAATGTAAGACTTCGAGAAAGTGAGATAAATTTCGTATTTTGCGAGCGGGTGCTGTACATTGGTACTGCCTCCGAGCAAAAGACGGAAAGTGCCAAAAGTGGCTTGCACGTAGTGTTCAAGCCACTTTTCTATAGATGTATTTTTGATTTTATTTTGGCAAGAGCAAGCCCTTGCCCTACGACGTCGAAAGAAATTCCGTGTTTGAATGAATTTCTTTGAAATTCATAATAAACACTTCGTTCCTTTCTCCTTTTCCCCACCAAATTTTCAATTTGTCGGGGACCCCGAATGGAATTTCGCTTTATAGCACGGCACGGTTTAGCCGCTTTATCGACAGTCTGAAATTATATAGCAACAGAAACTTGTATAGTATTAATAATAATTTTCAAGTTTACTGTTGCTTTTTTGTTTATAAATTGGTATTATATATACATTATATCAAAAACGGCTTAGCCCGTTTAGTAAGGGAGAGAAATTTATGGGCGAAAAACGCACCTATACGGGTAAGGAGCTTGGCGGCTATCTTGTAGGTATGTTCGGACAGAACTTAATTTACAATATTGTTGCGACAGGTCTTTACTTCTACTTTCAAAACGTAATCTGTTTGCCGGCTATGGCGCTCGGCTGGATTATGACAATCGCAAGAATCTGGGACGCTATTAACGACCCTATGATGGGTACAATCGTTGATAAGACTAAGACAAAATGGGGTAAATGCAGACCTTACCTTATTATTTTCCCGGGTATCATCGGAGTAGTAACAATTTTAACATTCATCAACGGTAACTATGCAACTGCAAGCTCAACGGCTCAAAAAGTACTCATTGTCGCTTGGGCAGCTATTTCATATATCGCTTGGGGTATGTGCTTCACCGTTTGCGATATTCCTCTTTGGGGTATCACTTCTCTTATGACAGAGGATGAAAACGACAGAGGCAAAATCCTCAGCCTTGCACGTATGGTAGCAGGTGTCGGCGGTATCGGTGTTCTCGTTGTTCAAATTGCGCAGGCTCTCGGCACTGCTTTTGTTAACAAGATTGATAAGAATGCCGCAGATTATGACACTCTCGTTCAAAAAGCAAACCAAAAGGGCTTTATCGTAACAGTAATTATTATGACTGTTATTGCGTCTGTTCTTTTTGAATTTGCAGGACTTTGCACAAGAGAAAAAGTTGAAAAGAGCGAGAGAAGTTACACATTCAAGGAAAACTTCCAAATTATGTTTAGAAATAAGCCTTTCAGGCAGATTCTTATTTCAGGCATTTTGAGAAGCCCTATCCAGCTTCTTATGATTGTTGCAATGACACTTGTTACATATTATTATGCAAACGGTAATATTATGAATATCCTCAAAACCGATGCCACAGGTAAGATTATGGGAATTAATTTCCAAATCCTTGTCGGTCTTGGTTGTGTTGCGGCTGGTCTCTTTGTGGGTCAGTTCGTTGCAATGGGCGTTACCCCTCTTATTATTAAGAAGGTTGAAAAGAAAACACTTTATAATATTTATTCAATCGCAGGCGCTGTTCCTTTTGCACTTATTTTTGTGTTCTTCAAGGTTTCAGGCGGTGATTTAACTTCTACATTCTGGTCAATCATTATTGGCGTATGTATGCTTATTGCAAGTGCTTCATTCGGCGGTATTAACGTTCTTCAATCAGTAATGATTGCAGACTGCGTTGACTATGAGGAATATCATAACGGCGTTCGTACAGACGGCGTATTCTTCTCAGGTCAGAGCTTTATCACAAAACTTGCAGCAGGTATTTCAACTATCATTTCATCCGCTGTTTATGCAGCAGTAGGCTACAGCGGCGCTAATGTTGATAAGCTTAACCGTGCAATTGAAAAGGGCGCAAGCTTCATCACTTACGATGGCGGCACAGGCGCAGGTAAATACGCTGAGGCTATGTTCTTCCTCATTTCTATTCCGCCTGCAATCGGTATGCTCCTTTCAGCTATTCCTACTCTTAAATATGCAATGACAGATAAGGAACATAATGAAATCCTTAAGTCACTTGTTGATAAGAGAAATGCACAAACAAAATAAAATATATTATTAATATAATTAAGGTGTGCCTAAATGGCACACCTTTTTGTTGATTAATATTAATATTTAATGTATAATATAATTAATATATTTTAATTCTAAGGGGTAAATTATGATTAAAACATTAAACGGTGAGTGGCTTTTTAAAGCGACAGACCAAAACGAATGGAAAAAAGCAACAGTTCCGGGCTGTAACTTTCTTGATTTAATGAGTTGCGGCGACATTTACGACCCTTTTATTTCTACATACGAAAAGGACGTTTATTTTGTTGGGGAAAAGGATTGGGAATATAAAAGAACATTTGAAATAAGTGAAGAAGATTTTGAATGTGACGATGTGCTTTTGAATTGTAAAATGCTTGATACGATTTGCGAAGTTTACATAAATTCACAGCTTCTTTTTGCAGGCGATAACTGTTTTGTCGCTTATTCAAAAAGTGTGAAATCGCTTATTAATGTTGGCGAAAATGAAATAAGAATTGTTTTTAAATCGCCTGTAAATTATGTGTCGGATAAATATAAAAAATGCCCTACTCCGGTGAACTCTAACGGTCAAAACGGTATTGTTCATATCCGCAAGCCGCAATCGCATTTCGGCTGGGATTGGGGCCCGGTTTTGCCGCTTTCCGGTATCACTAAAGATATTGAGCTTCAATTTGTAAATACTGCAAAAATTGATTATCTTGCCGTAACGCAAAGGCTTGATGACGGCAAGGCGATTATCAATGCGAAAGCCGACGTGACCTCGTTTGGTAATTATGATAGCGAAATAAAGGTGACTTGCCCTGACGGCTCTGTCCTTACTCAAATGGGAAACAGTGCCCAATTTGTTATTGAAAATCCTGAACTTTGGTGGACGTATGAGCTGTCTGCAAACAAAAAGCAACCGCTTTATACCGTATCTATAACTCTTAAATCGGGTGAAAAAGTATTAGATGAGCAAAGTAAAAGGCTTGGATTAAGAACTATTGAACTTAACCGAGAAATTGATAAATACGGCAGGAATTTTCAATTTGTGTTAAACGGAGTTCCGCTTTTTATTAAAGGCTCAAATTATATTCCGCCTGACAGTTTTATTACCCGATTCGATAAGAAAAAGCTTGATTATATGCTCGATGCCGTTCAGTTTTCTAATATGAATATGATTAGAATTTGGGGTGGCGGATATTACGAAAGCGATGAATTTTATGATGCCTGCGACGAACGTGGTATTCTTGTTTGGCAGGACTTTCAGTTCGCTTGCCAGGCGTATCCGTTTTTTGATGATGACTTCCTTTCAAATGTAAAAAGAGAGGTAGAATATAATGTCAAAAGGCTTTGCCATCATCCGTCTCTTGCCGTTTGGAACGGTAATAATGAGATTGAGGATATGCACATGGCTTGGGTTTATATGACTAAGTATGTTGACTGGACCGAAAAGTTTTTCTATCATATTCTTGAAAATGAAATAAGAAAATATGATAATTCAACTCCGTATACTCCTACATCTCCTGTCGGCGAAAAGCATAATTACGGAGTGGGCAGTGATAATGTCGGCGATACTCATTTGTGGGCGGTTTGGCACGGCTTAAAGCCTATGAATTATTATCGTAAGCGCCTTACTCGTTTTTGCAGTGAATTTGGCTTTGAAAGTTTGCCTGATATGAAAACAATTGACATTTTTGCAGAGCACAATGGCAATTATTCGCTTGATGATGAAGTGTTTAATGCTCACCAAAAATGTGAAAACGGTAATGATAAAATGGTTTATTATGTAGCCTCTCGTTTTAATTTGCCTAAGAAATTTAAGGATATGGTTTATCTTTCTCAGGTTACGCAAAACGAATGCATAGCCGATGCAACAGAGCATTGGAGAAGAAATAAGGGCAGATGCAACGGCTCAATGTATTGGCAGTTAAACGATTGTTGGGGCGTTTGCTCGTGGTCGAGTATTGATTATTACGGCAACTACAAGGCACTTCAATATGGCGCAAGGCATTTTAACGCACCTTTGAGTGTTTCGATTGAGGATACAAAAGATTACGTTAAAATTTATGCACTTAATGATTTGAATACTCCTCAGGATATAGCCGTGTCGTATGAAATATTTGATTTTGTAAGTTCAACTAAAGAGGCAAAGGAAAAGCAAATTACGATTGATAAAGTTAAAAATGAATGTGTTTTTTACCTTGACGTAAAAGAACTTTCAAAAACATACGACTTGAAGCGTACAGGTATTGCCGTAAGGCTTATTAAAAATGGAGAAGTTTTACAGCAAAAGACGGTCCTTTTTGATAAAGAAAAGAAACTTTCGCTTCCCAAAGCAAAGCTTAAAACAAAAATTGAAATAGGGGAGAATGAACTTAAAATTACGGTTAAAAGTGACGCTTTCGCCCGTCTTGTCAAGCTTGAAAGCAGTAAATCTGTTTTGCCTTTCAGTGACAATTTCTTTGACCTTTTGCCTAACGAGAGCAAAACCGTAACTATTCAAAAAGATGAAAGTATGACCTTGCGTGAACTTGCCGAGAGTATATCTGTTTATAGTCTCTCGGATGTTAAATTCAGCCGTGATAAGCTTGACACTCTTTTAAAGCAGGCTAAGGTTTTCCTTTCACCGGTTAATATTTCAAATGCAATTTATCACGGTAAAATTGCAAAAGACGTTAAACTTTCGGTTTAACAGTTATATATAAATATATATAAAAGCAGCTAATCGTTAATGATTAGCTGCTTTTGCTTTTTGTTTAATATTTCAATCTCTGTTTTATTGCCGTTGCCGTGCTTTTATACTTCTCTGCCGTTTGAATCAATTTCGTCATCATTGTCTACCTCTTTTGCGTCGGCATCAACGATTGGCGGTTCAATGTTTTTAAATTCCTCTTTGATTTCATTGGCAACTCTTTTAACCTGAATAAATGTTACTAAATCTACAATCGCATAAACAATAAGCCCTGCGCCTACAAGCCTTACAAGCGCCTGACTTGTGTGAAGAGGATTAATCATAATCACAACGCCTAAAATAAGCACCGCTGCCGAAAGAACAGTTGAAACACCCCAAGTGCCGAGTCCGCCTGCTCTTGAATAAAATGAGGTGATTAAATCAACTGCACCGCTTATTGTAATGAATATACCAAACAGAAACAGTAAAATTGCAATAATGCTTTGATATTTAACGCATATAATTACACCGATGATAATGCAAACCGTTCCTGCTGTTGCAAGTATAATGCTTTTTTCTTTTGCAAAATAAGATATCCAAGCAGTTACACCAAGCAAAATGGTTGTAACACCCGTTAAAATGCTGACTGCCGTTATCGACTCATTCGGCCAAATAAGAAGCACTAAGCCGATAACAAACGACGCAATGATTGTAATTATTGAAAAGTTCTTAATTTTAATTAATAAGTCTTTCATAATAATACCCTCTTATTTTTTTATGTATCTTATGTCGTTACCCTCTAAGGTTAAAAGTGAATATTCACCGGTTATTCTCGAAGTTATTCGTTGGTCATAAAAGCCTAAAAGTTCCTTGATTGTATAATTTGTTGAAATAATTGTCGGAAGCTTAGCGCCGATACGTGTGTTGATAATGTTATATAGGCACGAAACGGTATATGCGTTTTTAAACTCTGTTCCCAAATCGTCAAGAATAAGTAAATCAACGTCTAAAATTTCATTTTCCCTGTATTTTAAATTATCAAGTCTGCCGAAATTTTCGTTTTGCAAATCTCCTAAAATGTTTTGCGCCGTGCCGTAAATAACGCTGTATCCCTTGTTGATGGCAACGTTTGCAATTGCAAGCGAAAGATGGGTTTTGCCAAGCCCTGTACCGCCCATAAAAAATAAACTTTTTGAGCTTTTACTGAAATTGGTTGCATATCTTATGCAATTTTCTTTGATTTTCTCAGCTCTTCTTCTCGGCGATATTTCACCGTTTTCGGCATTGTCCGGATAATACTCTGTATTGAATGTTTCAAATGTGCATTCCTCAAGCGGTGCGATTTTTTCAATCTTTTCACGCTCAATATCCTTTAAAAGATTAATAAAGCATTTGCACCTTCTGCCGCCTATGAAGCCTGTATCTTCGCACGCAGGGCAGGTATATTTTATTGCAAGTGCGTTTTCGCCGTATCCGTTTTTCTTTAAAAGATTTTTCTTTTCCTCTTGAAGTGCAAGGCTTTCTGTTCGCAACCTGTCAATATCCTCTTTCGGATTTTGACTTGCAAAAAATGTTTTTGAAATGTTAAGTCCGATTTGCGCAAGCTTTCTGTTAATCGTGTTAAGTTCGGGGATTTTTGCACAAAGCTCGTCCGCTCTGTCCTGCGCCTCAAGCGTTGCTCTTTCCTTTCGCCTGTCAAGTATTGACTGTGCCTTGTCATAAGTTTCTATTGAATAAGACATTTCGCACCTCCTTAAATTTCAAAATTATTTAATGCGTCACGCTCGATTTGTTCAATGTCAAATGTCGGCTTGCTTGAAAGCTTGTCTGAATTTTTGCTCCTGCTTTCTTTTTCAGCCTTTGCTTTTTCAAATTCAGCCTGCTCACGTTCAACGTCGGCAGGTGTCTTGATATTTGACTTTTTCCACTTTTTGAGTATTGAATTTATGTAGCTGAGCTTAGGTTCGGGTATGTTCTCTTTCATAATATCTGCGGCAATGGCAATCATAGTTATGTCAAAATCATTAAACCAGCTAAGCACCATTTCTCTCTGTTTAACGGTCGGCTTTCTGTGCCTGATGCCTGTAATTGCAACAATTTCATTCCAAACTCTGTTGCCACGTTCAATTTCCTGGAGTTTTTCCTCAGCCTCGCCGATACTGCTTATTCCCTCATCGCTCCAATTTTTTGCCATAGCGTTGATGTATGCAAAGCTTATCGACATACCTTTTTGCTTTTCATTTCTGTAATATTCAAGTATCATCAAAACAACTTCGGGTTTTAATCCGTAGTAGTTGACCATATTGATTATTATTGCCTGTTCTGCCGTGCTTATTGTTCTGCCGAGCACTTTTTGCGCCTCGTTTACAAGAGATTGAAGCTCACGGCTTTCACGCAAAACGGTAACTATATCTTTTGGTGATAGGGTAGGGGCTGAAATTGTTTCTTTAACAACAATGTTTTTTTCTTTTTGCTCATTGCTTTTCGGTACGATTTCTTGAGCGACAATGTTGCCGTCAACAGACAGTATGCCCTCTTCAACCCAAAATTCAAGCAAATTGTCAGTATCATTTACTGTTTGACCGAGCGCCTTTGCAACAGCATTTGTGCTTGCCTGTCCGTTATTTCTGAAAATGTATAAAAGCGCTTTAAGCTGATATTCGCTTGCGAGTTTTAAATATTCGTCTACAAGCTTAGTAGGTAAATTGAAAATTCCGTTTTCCCAAACAGATGAAAACGGCAATGCTTTATATTCCATATATTTGTCCTCTTTCTTATATTATATGATATCAAAAAATAATGATATTGTAAACAACTAAATAGTTATATTTTTTTCGAAAAAAGTCTTGACAAAGATACATACTTTGTGTATAATTTGACTTGCACTTGCGGATGTAGCTCACCCGGTAGAGCGCAACCTTGCCAAGGTTGAGGTAGCGAGTTCGAGCCTCGTCATCCGCTCCATAAAAAAGACACCGTTTTTAAACGGTGTCTTTTTTTATTGTTGTATAATTGCGAGGCTCGAACAAGGCAATTTGCTCCGGCAAATAGAAACAATCCGGTGGATTGTTTCGGTGCCTGCGTGCGTGCCGACGAAAGCTTTAGCTTTTGACGGGCGAGCCTCGTCACGTCGAAAGAAATTCCGTACGGTGGTGCGGCAGATTTTGTATATTTATAAAATTGTAGAATTTTTGGTCGTAGGGGCGACCATCGGTCGCCTGAATATTCAAATCTAATATATCTTTACATTTTATTAATAATATGTTAAAATAAATCGTTATATTTTGTAACGGCTTATTTTTTATTTGGAGGCATATTTATGACAAAAGCACAAATATGCATAATGATTTCCATAGTGGTTTATCTTGTCGCTATGGTTATGATTGGCGTAGTTTACTCGAAAAAAACAAAAAATGTCGGCGATTTTTATCTCGGTGGACGTAAACTCGGTCCTCTTGTTACGGCAATGAGCGCTGAGGCATCGGATATGTCAAGCTATCTTCTTATGGGCTTGCCCGGTCTTGCTCTTGCAAGCGGTCTTGCAGAAGTCGGCTGGACTGTTATCGGCCTTGCGGTAGGTACATATCTCAATTGGCTTATCGTTGCCAAAAAGCTTCGTAAATATTCGGCAAAAATTAATGCTATCACAATTCCCGATTATTTTTCAAAAAGGTATAATGACAAAAGCAGACTTATTATGGCTGTTGCGGCATTTATGATTATTGTGTTCTTTGTGCCTTATACCGCTTCGGGCTTTGCGGCTTGCGGCAAGCTTTTCGGCACTCTTTTCGGCATCGATTATCATATTGCAATGATTGTTTCGGCTATTGTTATTGTAGGCTATACTTCTCTCGGCGGTTTTAATGCAGCTTCAATGACTGACTTTATTCAGTCAATTATTATGACTGTTGCTCTTATTATCGTTCTTGTTTTCGGAATTAATCAGGCAGGCGGAATGGAACAGGTTATTATGAATGCCAAAAATCTTCCCGGATATCTTGATTTCTTTGAGGGCTATAATGCCGCAACAAATTCGGCAGGCAGCTACGGCGCAATTAAAGTTATTTCAACTCTTGCTTGGGGTCTCGGTTACTTTGGTATGCCGCATATTCTTTTAAGATTTATGGCTATTGAAAATCCCGACAAGGTTAAAGTTTCAAGACGTGTTGCGGAAATTTGGGTGGTTATTTCAATGGCTGTTGCCGTCTTAATCGGTGTTGTGGGTATGGCTATGATTAAAGAGGGCGCACTTCCTGAATTTAAGGACAGCGAAACCATTATTGTTCAAATTGCAAACCTTCTTTCAAAGATTGGCGTTGTTCCGGCTCTTTTGGCAGGTGTTATCCTTGCAGGTATTTTGGCAAGTACAATGTCTACTGCAGACAGTCAGCTTCTTGCTGCATCTTCAGCCGCAAGTGAAAATATTATCGGCGGACTTTTCAGAATCAAGCTCAGCGAAACTGCTCAAATGATTGTTGCAAGAGTTACTCTTATTGCGATTTCCGTTATCGGTGTAGTAATTGCTTGGGACTCAAATTCGTCTGTATTCGGCATTGTTTCGTTTGCGTGGGCAGGCTTCGGCGCAGTGTTCGGTCCTGTTATGCTCCTTTCCCTTTTCTGGAAGAGGTCAAACCGCTACGGCGCACTTGCAGGTATGATTGTAGGCGGCGTAATGGTATTTGTTTGGAAAAACGCTATTGCTAAGCTCGGCGGTGTATTTGATATTTATGAGCTTCTCCCTGCATTTATTTGCGGACTTTTAGTAAACGTTATCGTGTCACTCCTCACTCCAAAACCTGAAAAGGAAATTACGGAAGTGTTTGACGAATTGAAGAATGGTAAATAATTTGATATTTGGCAAAACAAAAAGCACCCACACGGGTGCTTTTTGTTTTGCCTTACAGTAGCTTTTATTGCAAAATTATTTGCTCTTTTTAACAACGAATACGAGCCAACCCTTTTCCTCAAAGCGTTCTTTAACCTCAAAGCCGTTTTGAGCAAAGCTTAAAAGAACCTCATCTTCTCTGCTTTCGATTATTCCGCCCGTGATATATACGCCGTCGTTTTCAAGATATTTGCCGACCTCTTTGTTAAATTCCATAATGATATCGGCAACAATGTTTGCAACAACTACATTGTATTTTCCGCTTACCTTGTCTGACAAATTGCCCTGAACTGCCTTGAATTTGCTTTCGTCAAAGCCATTTTCAAGTGCGTTTGCCTGCGCTGTTTTAACTGCAAGCGAGTCGATATCAACGCCAAAGGCATTTTTTGCTCCGAGGAGCAGGGAAGCGATAGAAAGAATACCGCTGCCGCAGCCGATATCAAGAACTGTTGAATTTTCGTCAATGTATTTTTCAAGCGTTTCAAGGCATAATTTTGTTGTCGGGTGGCTTCCCGTTCCAAATGCAAGACCCGGTTCGATGTGGAGCACCTTTCTTCCTCCTGCATCATATTCGTCCTCCCAAGTCGGGCGGATAAGAAGCTTCTTTCCGATAGGCATAGGGTGAAAATATTGCTTCCAATTGTTTACCCAATCCTCTGTTGCGCAATCGTCAATTTGGATTGAATATTCAATATTCTGCTCTTTAAGCCTTTCTTCAATAAATGAAACCGCTTCAATCGGATTTTCGTGAGGGTTTACGTAAACGTGGATAATGCCCTTGCTTCTGTCCGCTTCAAGCAGACTTTCCTCAATAAGGTCAATGTGTGCTATTTCCATAACCTCGTTTTCAAGGTCGGAATAGTCCTCAATATATATTCCGTAAGGCACAACCATATTGGCAATGTCGCCCGCAACCTCAATATCCTTTGTGCCGACTGTGATTTTTATTTCACTCCATACTTCGTTTTCAATTGCCATTTCTATTCTCCTAAATTAACCTTGTAGTCGCTCGGCGCAAGACCGTGGTTAAATACCTTTCTGTTGTCAAGCATCCATTGCCTGTCTGAAAATTCGCCCGGCTCAACCTTGCTTGCCGCTGAATTAAATTCAAAAATTGTTGCATCAAGGCTGTCAAGAGTTGAAAGAATTTCTGCCTCTAAAAACATAGGACGAACTGCTGCTCCGTATTCCGGAATACCGTGGTGCGACAAAATCATATGCTCAAGAAGTGTTACCGTTTCGCTTGAAATTCCGAGTTTTTTTGCAGTGTCATTTACCATCATTGCACCTTTTACAAGATGACCTATAAGCTCTCCGCCTACCGTGTAGCCTGTGCAAAGCCCTGTTTTGCCCGTATCCATTTCAAAGGTTTTTGCAACGTCGTGCAAAATTGCGCCGGAAAGCAAAAGCTCTCTGTTAATGTTAGGGTAAACTTCGCAGGTTTTTTCAGCCATTTCAACAATAGAAGCCGTGTGAAGCATTAAGCCGCCGACTATTGCGTGGTGAAGCCTGTATGCCGCAGGGAAAACCTCAAGTGCTTCTCTGTTTTGAAGCATAATATCTTTAACAATTGCTTTTAATTCCTCGTCTTTAAAAGCGTTGACTTTGTTAAGGAGCATTGCAAATACTGCCTTGCCGTCGTGTTCGCTTGCAGGAACAAATTCCTTCATCATATCGCTTGGCGCTTTTTTAATAGATGTGATTGTAAGTTGGTTTTTACCTCTGTAATTGTCAAGAGTGTATTCAATTTCCACAACGTCGTCTTTTTCAAACTGACCGTTGTTGTCAAACTGCCAAACCTTGGCAGGATATTCCTTTTTGTCACTTCCGATAACAAGAAGGTCGAGATATCCGTTGCCGTTTTTGTCCTTTTTTTCAAATAATTCTTTTATATATGCAAAAGATGCCATAATATTTCCTTTCTTTGATTGATTTAGTTTGTTATTTATTATATAATAATTTACATATATAATCAACAACCAATTATACATAGTCCTTGACAAAGTATATTTGGCTTGGTAAAATATTTTCAAATAAATAACGGAGTGATTTTCTGTTGAGAAATTTAGATAATTTATGTATGAATTGCTTTGAAGAGCTTACCGAGGGAAGCGTTTGCGCTAATTGTGGGTATGATAACGATACCCAGGTAAGTTTTATATATCTTCAACCCAAAACCGTATTAAACGATCGTTATGCCATCGGTGCGCTTTTGTCGCACGAAAGTGATGCGGCTACTTATATGGCATATGATATGGACCTTGGACAGGTTGTCTGTGTTCGAGAATTTTTGCCTAAGGGTATTGCAACAAGGCTTGAGGGAAACGTCGAGGTTCATGTCAGAGAAAAATTCAAATCGTCTTATGACAAACTTAAGGAGTCTTTTATTAAGCTTTGGACTACTATCAGCGAGCTTAAAAGCCTCTCTGCGGTGATTCCTACCTATGACGTTTTTGAACTTAACGAAACTGCTTATGCCGTAAGCGAATATATGGAAACTATTACTCTTCGTGAGTTTTTGCTTCGCAATCCTGACGGAAATATTCTTTGGGACCAGGCAAGAATTATGTTTATGCCTGTACTCACAACGCTTGAAGCTTTGCACGCAAACGGAATTATTCATGGCGGTATTTGCCCTGATAATCTTGTGCTTTGCAGGGACGGAAAGGTTAGACTTAACGGCTTTTGCATAAGCGAGGCTAACACTATGTCAAGCGAGCTTGAGTTTAATGTGAACGAAGGCTACACGGCTATTGAGCAGTACGATAATAACCACAAAATGTGCCCGGCAACAGATATTTATGCTTTTTCAGCCTGCATATTCAGAGCGCTTGTAGGTCAAAATCCGCCAAGTGCAAAGAGCAGGGAAGCTAACGATAAATTGATGATTCCTAACACCATTGCCGAAAAAATTCCTACCTACGTTATTCGTGCTCTCGGCGGAGGTTTGCAAATTTATCCTGAAAAAAGAACGCAGGATATTGAAACCTTCCGTGAACAGCTAAATGCGTCTCCTACTGTTCAGGCTGCTGCCGCTCAGGAGGAAGAAGTTAAAAAAGAACCTAAGTTTACGAAAAAAGAAGAAGTTGTTGATCCGATAGAAGAGGAAGAGTATTACAGAGGATATCCGGGTTATGACGATAAGCCAAAGAAAAACGCTTCAAAAATAGCAATTGTTATTTTGGTAATCCTTATTATTGCAGCTGTCGGTGCGGGTGTGTACGTTGCCAAAAACGGTGGCTTCGGCAACAAAGAAGAAAATACATCGCAAAGTGTTGCCGTTAAGCAATATGAAGTGCCTGATTTTGTGTCGGCAGGCTATACCCAAAGTGATATTGAAAATAACGGCGCTTGGAATAAGCAGTTTAAGCTTACATTTGTTTCTAAGTATTCAACCGACGTCGAAGAAGGAATAGTATTTGAACAAAGTGTTGAATCGGGCAAAAAGGTTGATGAGCAAACTGAAATTCAACTTACGGTCAGCAAGGGCGTGCAGACTGAAAGCGTGCCTAATGTAGCAGGTCAATCTCTTGATGACGCAAAAAAGACTCTTGAGGATAAGGGCTTTAAAGTTTCAACGGTAGAAATATATAACGACGGCTCACACGAGGCTGATACCGTAAAGGAAAGTTATGCAAGTGCTCCGGCAGCCGGAGAAACCGTTGCAGTCGGGGAAGAAATTGTGCTTCAGGTTTACGGCGAGGTGCAGACTACAACTGCGGTTGAGCCTGAAAACGATGTCGGAACAGACTGATTTTATATTTTTTGAAAAGATAAAGCAGGATATGAATTTTCGTATCCTGCTTTTTTATGCTTAATATTGAATTTTTTTCTTAAAGATAAGTTTGTATTTTAATAAATATATTATCCAAATAATAATACCAATATAATTATTAAGATTGCAGCAATTCCGAGTCCGATAAAAAACTTGATTGCTCTGTTTATTGCGTCAAATGTATTAGTTGGCATAATTTGGAAAAACGCATATTTAAACGGTTCCTTAACCTTGTTTCCTACAAGATTTCTGAATCTTAAATCGTAAGTGCAAAAGCTGCTGTCCTTTTTGAGCTCAATCACTCTCACACCTCTGTCCTTGCCCGGGCCATAAACGTGGAAACCTGCACCCTGAGTGTAACCGAGGTCAATGCCGTCAACCTTGCCGTTAAAAGAATTGTTGTGGTCGTGACCGAAATATACGCCCACAACCTCTCCTTTTTCCTTGAAAGCGTCAAATTCGCCGCTGTTTACCTGCGGGTCGGCAGGGGATTCTTTCATAAAACCGTCGGTGTTTACCTTGTCTTTGTTGAGTATGTAAAATCTGTTAGCGTGAGTTCTAAAGCCCCTAACTGCGCCCTTTGTATTTTTTTTGACCTCTGTTAAAAGCTCAAACACCTCGCAAAGCGGGATGTGCTGAATAACAATTGACGGAATAAGATGACCGTATTTTTTCTCATAACTGTCACGTGTGTTTTTGTACCATTCAATTTGGTTTTCGTGAACATTGTCGTACCCGATTTCAAGGCTTGAATGGCTGTCGATAAGATAAAGTAAAAATTTGATCTCGTCGCCGTCTTTAATTTCAATTACGTGGTTTGCACAGCCGTCGATACCTTCGACACTTTCACCTATGAAGTAATCGAATTCCTTATAAATTTCAAATTGCTCCTCGTTTGATAAGCCAACCTGCCTGTCATGGTTTCCGAAGCAGATTGTAAACGGAATTTTTCTTTCTCTGCACGGTTTTGTGAGTGCATCAAGCGAATTTTTTACTGCCGCACGGTTTCCTTTGAATGTTGTTTTTCCCCAGATTTGGTCACCTGAATATACAACTAAATCCGGTTCTTCCCTGTCAAGAGAAGCATTGATAAGGTCAAGTGTGTCAGGGCTTATTTTTTTGCCCTCTTGCGTGTCGGCAATTTGTAATATTTTAAAAGTTTCATTCTTGAAGCTTAGCATTTCATCACCTCTGAAATGTTATTTTAACATATTATGCACTTGTCTTGCAATAATTAAAATGCTGTTTTGATTGCTTTGTTTATTTTTTATCAAATTTTATTGTTTGATATTGCCAAAAATTTATAAATGTGTTATAATTTGTTATACAAACTATATTGTAGGATTGCTATACCTATTTTTTGGAAATAGAGTCTTTTACAAATTTAAGGAGGAATTATTTTGAAAGAACCAAAAGCTATGGCATATGTAAATATGTATGGCGTTCTTGCTTGCCTTGAAAATCTTTGTGAAATAGATGACGAGGCAAAGGCAGTGGTAGGCTCGCTTAAAAAGCCCGTTTCACTTTGCTTTGAAGTTGCAAACGGTCCGTGCTGTACTTTCCATTTTTCTAAAGACGGCTGCACAATCAGCGAGGGAAGCTATGGCTGCACATGCAAGATGAATTTTGCAAGCCCTGAAAAGTTTAATGCGCTTATTGATAATAATAAGCCGGGTATGCCAACCAAGAATGTGGCGCAAGTGCTTTCTTTTTTGCTCGGCCCGTTTACTAAGCTTACAAACAGGCTTACAGAACTTCTTATGCCGAGTGAGGAAAATTTGAAAAACAGAGCGTTTTTTGAAGAGTCAACTGTTTTGACTTTCTACACTATTGCGGGTGCGCTCTCTGCTCTTGCAAACCACGACAGTGTTGCTAAGCATTCTGCTTTTTATACTGTTGACGGTGATATTCAAATGGGTATTACAGACGTATGCTATGCGACTCTTCGTGTTCGCAACCATACTTTTGAAACTATTAAGGAAAAACCGGACACTCCGAGAGCCATTATGGAATTTAAAACTATCGATCTTGCCAATGCTTTATTTAACGGCACCGCTTCAACTATGGCTGAGCTTTGTGCAGGCAATATCTATATGAGCGGTATGATTAATATGATCGATAATGTAAACCGTATTCTTGACAGAGTCGGTATGTATTTGGGTTAAGGAGGATTAGTAATGAGTAAATTTCCTGAATATAAGCACGAAAAATCACAGGAATGGTTCAACAGGGCATTAGATGCTATTCCGTCCGGTGTGTACGGTCACCTCGGTCCGTCAGAAGGTCTTTTTCTTCCTATAACCAAATGGCCGTTGATGTCCGACCACGCTAAGGGTACATATTTTTGGGATGTTGACGGAAATAAATATCTTGACTTTATGTGTGCTTACGGTCCTAATGTTTTGGGCTATTGCGACGATGATGTTGATAAAGCAGCTATGGAACAGCTTAAAAGGGGTAACTGCACTACTTCTCCGTCATATAAAATGGTAGAGTGTGCCGAGCTTCTTAAAGATACTGTTGCTACGGCTGATTGGGCTTTCTTTATGAAAAACGGCTCGGACGCCACCACTTTCAGCGTTATGTGTGCCCGTGCTCATACAGGCAAAAAGAAGATGATGTTCTTCAAGGGATATTATCACGGTGATTTCCAGTGGGCACAAAAGATTGACTATCCGGGTATTCTCCCTGAAGAGGTTGAAAATAATATTGTAGTTCCTTGGTTTGATATGGATGCTATGCAGGAGGCTTATGACGCTTGCGGCGGCGATGTTGCCGGTCTTATTGCTCAGCCTTATGACCACGGTAATTTCTTTGATAATGTTTGTGCAACTAAGGAGCAATGGGCTAAGGTTCGTAAATTCTGCGACGACCACGGTATGGTTCTTATTATTGATGATGTACGTACCGGTTTCCGTCTTGACATTGCCGGCTCAGACCATTATTACGGCTTTAAGGCAGACCTTATCTGTTTTTGTAAGGCACTTGCAAACGGCTATAATATGTCTTGCGTTTGCGGTCAGGAACACATGAAAAACACGGCGTCATCTGTTGTATATACAGGTTCATATTGGATGAGTGCAGAGCCTTTCGCTGCTTGCCTTGCTTGTATTCCTAAGATGAAAAAGCTTGATACGCCTAAAATGTTTAGAGAAATGGGTACTAAGCTTACGGACGGCTTTAAGGCAGCAGGTAAGGAGCACGGTTTCGACCTTGTTGTATCAGGTGAGCCTGCGCTGTTCTATTTGAGAATTGCTAATGATGACAGCCTTATGCTTCATCAGGAGTGGATTGCAGAATGTGTATCAAGGGGTCTTTTCCTTGCATCTCACCATAACCACTTTATGAATGCCGCTGTAACAGACGATGACATTAAGCTTGCAATCGATATTGCCGAGGATGCATTCTCTGTTGTGGCTGAAAGGCATCCTGAAATTCCCGGTCTAATCAAATAATATCGGCGAATAATATTTAAACGTAATTGGCAAAATTAAAAATATAATAATGGGGGTATTTTTTATGCCGGCTAACTACAAGCCATTCGATAAAGCAGAGTGGCTACGCCTTGAAAAAAAGGCAGATGAATTAAGACGACTCACAATCCAAACAGCTATTTGGGGCGGTTCGGGTCACCTCGGCGGTGCAATGAGCGCAATGGACGCTATGACTATTTTGTACCACCGTTTCATGAAAATCGACGTTAACAATCCAAACTTGCCTGACAGAGACAGATTTGTTCTTTCAAAGGGCCATGCTGCAGTAGGCTATGCGCCTGTTATCTGCGATTATGGATTTATGCCGATTGATGAACTTAAAATCTTTAACCTTACCGGAGCAAAGATTGGTATGCATCTTGACTGTAATAAAGTTAGAGGCATCGATTGCTCAACAGGTTCGCTCGGCCACGGTCTTTCTCTCGCTGTCGGATTTGCGCTTGCAGGCAGAGTGAACGGCATTGACTATATGAACTATGTTTTGACAGGCGACGGTGAGCTTAATGAAGGCTCAAATTGGGAGGCTGCCATGAGTGCCGCTCAGTTCAAGCTCTCTAATGTTGTTGTTCTTGCCGATGTCAATAAGTGTATGATTGACGGCAGGGTTGACGACGAGATGAAAGTTGAGCCGGTTGATAAGAAATTTGAGGCTTTTGGCTTTAATGTAAAACGTGTTGACGGTCATAATTTCAAGGAACTTAATGACGCTATTGAATGGGCTATTGAAAACCATAAAAACGGCGGCGATAAGCCAACCGCTATTGTTATGGATACTTTCAAGGGTGAAGGCGTTGACTTTATGAAAGATAATTACTTATGGCATTACGGCTCACTTGATGAGGAAAAGACTGCGCAGGCTTATGCAAGTCTTGATAAATATTACAAAGAACGTTGCGACAGAGCAGAGAAGGAGGCGTAAATTATGGGTGGAATGACATATACGATGACTGATACCACAAAGCTTTCAACTGCCGAATGCTACGGTATCGCACTTTGCGAACTTGGCGAAGAGCATAAAGACGTTGTTGCTCTTACTGCCGACCTTGCTAAATCAACTAAAATTGGTATGTTCGGTGAAAAATTCCCTGACAGATTTTTCAATGTAGGTATCGCTGAGCAAAATCTTTTCGGCGTTGCCGCAGGTATGGCTAAAAACGGACTTATTCCGTTTGCTTCTACCTTTGCTATCTTTGCGTCTGCTCGTTCGCTTGACCAGATTCATACTGATATTTGCTATCAAAATGTTCCGGTAAAGATTATTGCAACCCATGCAGGTACATCATTCGGTCAGGCAGGCTCTACTCACCATTCTCTTATTGATATGGCTTGTATGAGAGTTTTGCCGAATATGACAGTTATTTGTCCTTGCGACGGCTCGGAGACATATCATGCAGTTAAGGCAGCTTATGACATTCCGGGTCCGGTTTATATCAGAATTAACCGTGGCTTTGACCAAGTTATTTACAAATCGCCTGCCGATTGTAATTTTGAGTGGGATAAAGCTACCGTTATGAACGAGGGTACGGATATTACCGTTATTGCCTGCGGTTCTTGCGTATTTGAGGCTATGCAGGCTGCACGTATGGCTGAAGCTGATGCAGGCTTGAAGGTACGAGTTATTAATATGCATACTATTAAGCCGATTGATGAAGAGGCTGTTATGTCTGCTATTATGGATACAAGAAGAATTATTACTGTTGAGGACCACGAGGTTATGGGCGGCTTAGGCTCAGCTGTTGCTGAGGTTGTTGCTAAAAGCGGTAAGGCTTGCGCTTTCAAGATGCTCGGCCATCAAAACGCTTTCTCGACTATCGGCTTGCAGGAGGATCTTCTTGCTATTGCCGGTATTGATGCAAACGGTATCAGCGCCGCTATTCAGGAATTGATGCACGCAGATTTTGAAGCAGATGATGCTTGGGACGATGAGTTCTGATTTGTTCCTAATATTATCATCATCAATCGAAAGGAGTGTATCTTATGGCAAGTGACGAAACTCGCTATACTAATAAAATATTTATGGCGGCAGCATTACCGCTTATGAAAACTATTGCGACCGACGTGCCTGAACTTAAAAAGAAATTTGAGGGCGTAAATGCAATCTATCAGGTTTCTGCTAAGGTTAATGCCGAAGATAAGGAAGCAGTCCATTTTATCATTGAAAACGGTGAATGGAGTGTTAAGCTCGGCGAATATCTCGGTCAGGAAAAAATTGATGCCGAGCTCGCTTTTTCTTCAATGGAAAAGATGAACGAGTTTATGAAGGGCAAAATGACTTCTCTTCCTAAAATGAAGATTAAGTCGATGGGCAAGTTTTTGAAATTTATGGCTGTTTTGCTGAAAATGTCATCACTTTTGAGCATTGCAACGCCACCTGAGGATGATGAGGAGCTTTCGCTTCTTCTTTGCAAGCTTTATTTCTATTTGCTTTCCTCAGGCATTTCACAGCTTAATAAAATGGGTCACCCGCAAGTTCACGATTGGGCGCTTAAAAGCCCTGACCGTTGCTATCAATGGGCGGTTGAAGGTCATCCGGAATGTACTGCATATATGCGTGTTAAGGCAGGCAAGTCAAGAGCAGGCAGGGGAGAATACAAACGTGCAAAGCCGTTTTTCTGTATGAAATTCGACTGCGCAACCTCTGCTCTCAAAATATTGCTTGGCACAGGTGATATGTTCCAGATGACTGCTAATAAGCAGCTTATTATGGAGGGTGCTCCCGAATTCGGTGTTCAAATCGGCGATTATATGATGCTCGTCGGCAGTTTGGCTAAATAATATTTTGTTATAATTAAATCTCCTTGCTTCATTTGTGCGGCAGGGAGGTTTATTTTTTTGCTTATTTATGATAAACTTATAATATAAAATTTAAGAGGTGCGCTATGAAATATAATAATCAGATTTTTCTTGATGAGTTTAAAAATAAAATGCTTGAAATAAATCCTCAAAAGGTCCTTTTTGTCTGCTCGAAGGATTATGACAGATATGGTTACCGTAAAGCCCTTGATGAAATTAATATTGAAAGTGTAAGCTTTACTTCGTTTGAGCCGTGCCCGGAGGTAAGCTCTGTTGAAAATGGAATTGAAGCATATAAATCAAATGAATGCGATTTTGTTGTTGCAGTAGGCGGCGGAAGTGCGATTGATACTGCTAAGGGAATTAAATTTTATTCAAAACTTGATTTTGATATTTTGGCAGTGCCGACCACGGCGGGAACGGGAGCAGAGGTCACTCGTTTTTCCGTTTTGTATAGAAATAAGGATAAGGAGTCTGTCAGTGATTATTCCATAATCCCGAATTTTCAAATATTTGATTATACCACGCTTAAATCTTTGCCTTATGAGCAAAAGGTTGTCACCTCACTTGACGCATTTTGCCACAGCGTCGAGGCTTTTTGGTCGGTTGATGCAACGAACGAAAGCAGAAAATACAGCAAAAAATCACTTTCCCTTTTTAATGATAATTTTGCAAGATATATTGAAAATGATGACAGCACATTTGAGCCTATGCTTGAGTGCAGTATGCTTGCAGGAAAGGCAATTAATATTGCAAGAACCACTGCACCGCACGCTTTCAGCTATAAGCTTCATAAATTAAAAGGGTTTCATCACGGCAGAGCGGTGGCAGTAAGTCTTGCGTATATTTGGAAATTTATGGAAGAAAGCAACAAACTTAACGAATTGATGAAAGAAACAAGAGAAATCACAGGTTTTGATGCTGACGGCTTTATTAATTTTCTTTCAAAATTGGGACTTTTCGATGATTTAACTATGACTAAAGCACAGTTCGACGAAACAATCCACGGCGTTAATATCCAAAGACTTCAAAATTTTCCGCTGAAATTAACAGAAGAAGATATCAAAAATATCTATTGTTCATTTATTGATGTGAAATAAAAATCAGAATCAAATATATTTGTTTTGTATAAATTAAATAATAATAATGAGCATATACGTCTAATATTCTCTCTATTGCACTTTGAAAAAAACGCTTTTATGTGGTAAAATATGTGTTAGAATATATTGTATTTGAAATTATGGAGGAAACAAAATGCTTTATTCTGAAATGACAAAGGGACAGCTCCTTGATGAAAAAAAGGCGCTTGATGAAAGATACAACGCTTTTAAGGCTAAGAATCTCAAACTTGATATGAGCCGTGGTAAGCCGTGCAAAGAACAGCTTGACCTTTCTATGGGTATGCTTGATTGCAAGGATTATGTTGTTGACGGTGTTGATTACAGAAACTATGGCATTCTTGACGGTATTCCAAGCTGTAAAGCTCTTTTTGCAGAGTTAATGGGCGTTGATGCAAAGAATGTTGTTATAGGCCCTTCGGCAAGCCTTAATCTTATGTTTGATTATATTGCTCAGTGCTATGTTAAGGGCGCAGGTTCAACTCCTTGGTCAAAGCTTGACGAGGTTAAATTTTTATGTCCTGTTCCGGGATATGACAGGCATTTCACAATTTGCGAGCATTTCGGAATCAAAATGATTAATGTTCCTATGCTTGAAAACGGCCCTGATATGGATGTTATTGAGGAACTTATTGAGGATGAAAGCGTTAAGGGTATGTTTTGCGTGCCTAAGTATTCAAACCCTCAGGGTATTACCTACAGCGATGAGGTTGTTGAGCGTATCGCAGCATTAAATCCTGCCGCTGAGGACTTTAGAATTATTTGGGATAATGCTTATTGTGTTCACGAACTTACCGATAACGGCGATAAACTTTTAAATATTTTTGACGTTCTTCCTAAATATAATAACGAGGATATGGTTATTGAAGTTTGCTCAACTTCTAAAATCACATTCCCCGGTGCAGGTGTTTCTGCTATTATTGCAAGCGACAACAATATTGCCGCAATTAAGAAAAGACTTAATGTTGAAACAATCAGCTATGATAAAATGAACCAACAGCGCCACGTTGCTTTCTTTAAGAATGCAGACGGTATTCTTGCTCATATGAAAAAGCACGCTGCAATTCTTAAGCCGAAGTTTGATATGGTATTGAATCATCTTGAAAATGAACTCGGCGGCAAGGGTATTGCTTCTTGGTTTAATCCAAAGGGCGGCTACTTCATCAGCCTTGATGTTATGCCGGGCTGCGCTAAAAGAGTAGGCGAACTTTGCAAGCAGGCAGGTGTCACGCTTACAAGCGTAGGTGCAACATATCCGTACGGTTTCGACCCGAGTGACAGTAATATTCGTATTGCACCGTCGTTCCCTCCTATCGATGAATTAGATATGGCGGCAGAGCTTCTTTGCATTTGTACTCAAATTGCTTGCATTGAAAAGCTTGTGGGTTAATGATATGAAATTTGGTGCGTCAACAGCGTGCTTTTATCCGCTTGAAACGGAAAAGGCACTGAAAAAGGTATGCGAGCTTGGGTATAAATATGCCGAGGTGTTTATGAATGCACCCTCAGAGCTTGAAGAGCCTTTTTTAAAACAACTTAACACCATTGCTAAAGACGGAGGAACAGATATTGTGTCTGTTCATCCGTTTTCAAGCTTTATGGAAAGTTCTTGCATTTTTACCGATTATCAAAGACGGTTTGATGACTTTATTTCTATTTATGATAAAACGTGTCATGCTGCCGCAGTTTTAGGCGCTGAATATGTTGTTATTCACGGTGCGGTTGCACACCCTAAAATTCCTATTCCGGATGAAAGATATTTTGACAGGTTTAACAAGCTTATTGAAATTGGAAAGCGTGAGGGTGTAACAGTCTGCCAAGAAAATGTAAACAGATTTAAAAGTGAGAGCATTGATTTTTGCAAGAAAATGAGGGATGCTCTCGGCGATGACTTCCATATGGTTTTTGATATTAAACAGACTGTAAGAGCAGGGCAAAACACGTTTGAATTTTTAGAGGAGTTTAAAAATCAAATTGTTCATATGCATATAAGTGATAATAATGCGCAGCGTGATTGCTTGCCTCCGGGGAAGGGCACGTTTGATTATAATAAAATGAAAAATATCCTTGAAAGCGCAAATTATCAGGGCGTTTATATGACGGAAATATATTCTCTCGGCTTTGATGTTGAAAAGGAATTAAGAGAAAGTAAGGCTTATTTGGAAACGATATGAAAAAAACTAATAATACTGCCAAGGGTATAATGTGTATACTTTTTTCCGCATTGAGCTTCAGCGGAATGAGTATTTTTATCAATATGTCAGGTGATGTTCCTGTTATGCAAAAGGTCTTTTTCAGAAACCTTGTTGCACTTGCTATTGCCACTGTTACTCTTGCAAAAAGTAAGCAATCATTTAAGCCGCATAAGGGTTGTATTAAATATCACATTTTACGCTCATCGCTCGGTCTTTCCGGTATGATAGGCAATTTCTATGCAACAACTAAGATGTCATCAACCTCCGATGCGGCTATGCTTAATAAAATGAGCCCTTTTTTCACGCTCATTTTTTCATATATATTTCTTAAAGAAAAATTCAAGCCTAAGCAGGCGCTTGCTATTGCGATTGCATTTGCAGGATCGCTTTTTGTAATTAAACCTACTCTTTCAAATGTCGAGCTTTTACCGAATGTCGCTGGATTTTTGGGCGGCGTCGGTGCAGGTGCGGCTTATACTTGTGTAAGGCACATGGCAAATAAGGGCGAGAACGGAACGTTTACTGTGTTTTTCTTTTCGCTTTTCTCCGTGATTTGCACGGCGCCGTTTTTGATTTTCGGCTTTACTCCAATGACGGCAAAGCAGTGGATATGCTTAATTCTTGTGGGTGTGTGCGCAGCAGGAGGACAGTTTGGCATCACCTCTGCTTATACTTTTGCTCCAAGCAGTAAAATCAGCGTTTATGATTATTCAAATGTTATCTTTACGGCAATAGGCGGCTATTTTTTGCTCGACCATCAGCTTCCTGACTTGTGGTCGATTTTGGGCTATATAATTATTTGCTCAATGGCGATTTGGATGTTCTTATACAATAAAAAGGAAGATGAGTTAAAAAACGCTAACCATTAACTATATATTGGTGTAAAGTTAAAATACTTGCAATTATCTATATATTGTGTTATAATTAATTATCATCAAATATGGAGGGTGATTAATTATGAGATGTCCGTTTTGTGGCTATGAGGAAAGCAAGGTTATTGATTCCCGCCCGACTGATGAAAACGAGCGAATCAGAAGAAGAAGAGAATGTCTCAGATGCTCTAAGCGTTTTACAACTTATGAAGTTATTGAGGATGTTCCTATTATCGTAATTAAAAAGGATAAAAGCCGTGAGGTATTTGACAGAAACAAGATTTTAAAGGGTATGCTTCGTGCGTGCGAAAAAAGGTCTGTCACTATCAACGAGCTTGAAACCGCTATATCTGAGATTGAGGCTACGCTTCAGTCTGCTATCGACCGTGAGGTTACTTCGGCAAGAATAGGCGAGCTTATTATGGAAAAGCTTAAAAATATTGACGAGGTTGCCTATGTTCGTTTTGCGTCCGTTTATAAGGCTTTCGACAGCGTTGAGGCTTTTAGGGACGAAATTTCAAAGATGTAATATAATGAGTTGGGGCGATTATCTGTTTTGGCAGTAGTCGCCTAATATTATATAAAGGAGAATGAAATGAAAAAGCTGATTAGTATATTTTTATCGCTTGTTATGGCGTTGAGTGTTTTTTCTTGCATGGGTATGAATGCTTATGCTGCAACAAGTACCACCGTTAAGTTTGAACAGAGCAATGCAAGAACTGTTTTAAATATGATTAATTCTTTCAGGTCAAGCAGTGATGCATGGTATTGGAACAGCGACAATACCACCAAAACCTATGTGACTGCTTCTCCTCTTCAGTATGACTATACTCTTGAAAAAATTGCCATGCAAAGAGCCTGTGAACTTATTTATCTTTATGAGCACAAAAGGCCTAACGGCTCAAGCGTATTTACCACTTACAGCGATTACGGCTATACTTCAAACGGCGAGGGCGAAAATATTGCTCAAATTTCTTACAAAGGTCAAAATACAGTTGATAACGCCGCAGCTGTTCACGACGCTTGGCGTGAAGACAAAGAATATTATGCCGGTCAGGGTCACAGACGTGCAATGCTTGACCCTCGCTATACCGCAGTTGGTATTGCTCATATTTATTATTTTGACGGAGCAAAGTATATCCATTTTTGGGCAGAGGAATTTGGCACAACCGTAAGCAATACAAATGCGACGGCGGCTAATGATTCACAAGCAACCGTAACACTCAATGATAATAAGAGCGTTACAATTTCAAATTTAACACCTGCCCCTGTCAAAGAGCCTACAAAGACGGTAGTTAATTCAGTTACTCCCAATGGTAATTCCTCATCCTCAACTTCCACTCTTAAAAGCGCTTCCAAGCCTAAGAAGCCGACAATTAAGTCGCTTAAAAAAGGCAAAAAGTCTTTTATACTTAAATGGAAGAAGATAAAAGATGTAAAAGGATATCAGGTTCAGTATTCAACAAGCAAGAAGTTTAAAAAAGCAAAGAAAATTAATATAAAAAAATCAAGCACAACGAAACTTACGGTTAAAAAGCTTAAGAAAAAGAAAAAATATTACGTTCGTATGCGTTCTTATAAGATGGTAAACGGTAAAAAAGTTTATTCCTCTTGGTCAAAAACCAAAACAGTTAAAACAAAATAGTTATAATTTAAGCGCCTTGTGGTATAGCATTCAGCTTTTACCATAGGGCGCTTTTGATATTGTATCGGGCGATTGATAATCGCCCCTACGTCGAAAGAAATTTATTCAAACACGGAGTGAAAATCAATCGGGGTCCCCGGAAAGCGTAAGCTTTTTGGGGAAGAGGAGAATGGAACGGAGTACTTATTATGAATTTCGCAGAAATTCATTCAAGTACGTAGTTTCATTCGACGATGTCCCACGGCCACGGGTCCTTAAGCCATTCGTCGCTGTTAAAGCCGTTTAAAGTCAGCGGACCGTACTGCTTTTCAAATTCTGCCTTAACTGCCTCGTACTTGCTCTTGTAATCATTGAGCATTTGGAGTGCTTCGGTATCGTTTGGGTGGGTGTCACAGTAAAGTCGGCATTCATACATTGCAAAGCCAAGGGCTGAAAGTCTTTTTAAAAGCTTTTTCTTTTCCATTATTTTACCCTCCTGCCTAAAAACGGTTTATCAAGAGTTGGAAAGAGCGTGCCTGTGTTGAGTGCTTTGTCTGTTTCATAACTCATTAAATCAAGCTGGAGCGGTATATATGCCATTGTCGGAGTTGCGTCAACAGGAATAGCCGGACGCATTTCGTTTTTTAAAAAAGAGGGCTTGAAAAGCTCTGTATATTTTTCCATAAAATTCACCTTTCTGTATAGATTTACTCTTTATTCTATGTTTAATATTCTTTTTTGCCATAATATTTTTATTTACATATAATGGAATGTGATGTTTAAAAATGATTAAATCAGGTAATCATAATAACGTAAGGTAAAGCCTTAAAGATATTTAACAGTACAAAGGTGTGATTATTTTGCTTATTAAACGAGGCGAAATTTACTATGCAGACCTTAGTCCCGTTGTAGGCAGTGAACAGGGCGGAGTAAGACCTGTTTTGATAGTTCAAAATGACGTGGGAAATAAGTTTTCACCGACCGTTATTGCCGCTGCTATTACATCGCAAAAGGATAAAAATGCACTTCCAACGCATATTGAGGTTGATGCAGGCAATTGCGGACTTGCAAAGGACAGCGTTGTGCTTTTGGAACAAGTGAGAACAATAGACAAAAGGCGACTTAAGGAAAAAATGGGAAGCCTTGATAATACGGATATGGGCAAGGTTGACCACGCATTAACAGTAAGCTTCGGATTATAAACAGTATTATTGAATATAACAATAAAAATACTTTATTTTTCAAACAATCTTATTAATTTCTTATTTTTTTAAAAAGAGAATGAAAATAAGATTGTTTTATTTTTTTATATGTGTTAAGATAATTAAAAAGCATATAAAGGATTGATAATAAATGATGAAGATAGCTAAATTTGAAAAGGTTTCCTTTGAGCAGTTTGAAAAAGATTGGCTTAAAAATTTCCCTGATACAAATGACGTAAAGGCTGTATATGACAGCATTAAGCTTCCTAAAAGAGCAACAACAGGCTCGGCAGGATACGACTTTTATGCTCCGGCAAACATTTGCTTTGAAAAAGGAAAATCGACTCTTGTTCCGACAGGTATTCGCTCAAAAATTGACGAGGGCTGGGTTCTTTCAATTTATCCACGCTCAGGTCTCGGTTTTAAGCATCGCTGTCAGCTTGACAATACAGTCGGAATTATTGATTCTGATTATTATAATTCCTCAAACGAGGGCCATATTATGATTAAAATAAGCTGTGACGCCCACGATGACGGTCATAAGGCTGAGGTTGCGGCAGGCGATGGATTTGCTCAGGGTATTTTTACTCAGTTCGGTATTACCGTTGATGATGAGGCCGACGGTGTTCGTGACGGCGGCTTCGGAAGCACAACAAAATAAATTTTAACGAAAAGGCGGACGTTTGTCGTCGATAAATAAATTTGAAATTTTAAAGGCATAATAAAATGAAAAAAATATTTACTAAAAAAATAAATGTTGCACTTGCCGCAATGCTCTGCTGTGCATTGTGGGGAAGTGCGTTTCCTGTTATTAAAATAGGATACAATTTTCTGAATATAGCCGGCAGCGATACATCATCGCAAATTCTTTTTGCCGGCATAAGATTTTTCCTGGCAGGCTTTTTCACAATTCTTTTGGGCAGCATTTTTGCCGATAAATTTATTGTGATTAAGAAAAAGGAAAATTGGAAAAATGTGGCAGTTCTTGCCGTTTTCCAAACAGTGATGCAATATGTATTTTTCTATATAGGATTGGCGCACACTACCGGCTCAAAAAGCTCGATTTTAGATTCTACAAGCGTATTCTTTGCCGTGCTTATTTCCTGCCTTATTTTCAAGCAGGAGAAGCTGACAATAAATAAAATCATCGGCTGTATAATAGGATTTGTCGGTGTTGTGCTTATAAATATTACCTCCGGTTCTCAAGTCGGCTCATTTGCATTTAACGGAGAGGGATTTATTATTCTTTCTGCGCTTTCTTATGCATTTTCAAGTGTGCTTGTCAGCAGATATTCAAAAAGCGAAAGTCCTGTTGCCTTGAGCGGTTATCAGTTTATGCTCGGTGGCGCTGTTATGATTTTGGCAGGCCTTATTTTTGGAGGCAGGTTTAAGGTTACTTCTTTTCCGGCTTTTGGCGTTGTAATTTATCTTGCGCTTCTTTCTGCTTGCGCATATACAATTTGGGGAATTTTGCTTAAATATAATGATGTTTCAAATGTTTCCGTTTTCGGCTTTATGACTCCTGTTTTCGGATTTGCTTTGTCGTCAATTATTCTTAAGGAACATCTTTCACAGCAATTATGGCTTACAATTATAGCACTTGTTCTTGTTTGCCTCGGTATTTTATGTGTGAATTTGAATATAGATAAGCTTAAAAAACACAAAAATATTGAAAAGGAGAAAAATTAATGAAGGCAAAAATTACTCTTGCAAAGGAATTTAAAATAGGCGAGATTGACAAAAGAATTTACGGCTCATTTATTGAGCATCTCGGCCGTGCCGTTTATGGCGGAATATATGAACCTGAGCACCCGACAGCGGATGAGGATGGCTTTAGAGGCGACGTTATAGACCTTGTTAAAAAGCTTAACGTGCCTATCGTTCGCTATCCCGGCGGTAACTTCGTTTCAGGCTATAATTGGGAGGACGGTGTCGGCCCTGTTGAAAAAAGACCTAAACGTCTTGACCTTGCTTGGGGCACTACTGAGCCTAACTATTTCGGAACAAACGAGTTTATGAAATGGTGTAAAAAGGCAAATACCGAATGTATGATGGCAGTAAACCTTGGCACTCGAGGTGCTGATGAAGCGAGAAATCTTGTGGAATATACTAATCATAAATCAGGCTCTGCGTGGTCGGATTTAAGAAAAAAGCACGGATATGACGAGCCTTGGGATGTCAAACTTTGGTGTCTTGGCAACGAGATGGACGGCGCTTGGCAGATGGGAGCTAAGACTGCGACTGAATACGGCAGGGTTGCTCTTGAAGCTTCAAAAATGATGAAGTGGACCGACCCTACCATTGAAACCGTGCTTTGCGGCTCTTCGAGCGTTAATTCCAAGACTTTCGGTCAGTGGGAGGCTGAATCACTCGATATTGCGTATGACAGCGTTGACTATGTTTCGCTTCACCAATATTACGGCAACCACGACGGCGATACTATGAGTTATCTTTCATACACTCTCCAGCTTGAGGAGTTTATACATACCGTCACCTGCGTTTGCGATTATATTAAGGCAAAGAAACATTCTAAAAAGACTATGATGCTTTCCTTTGATGAATGGAATGTTTGGTATCATTCAAATAATGCACCTTATGAAAGATGGTCAATTGCGCCGCCAAGGCTTGAAGATATTTATAATTTTGAGGATGCACTTCTTGTCGGTTCAATGCTTATAACATTTCTTCGCCATTGCGATAGGATTAAAATTGCTTGCCTTGCTCAGCTTGTTAATGTTATTGCTCCTATTTTCACCCAAACAGGCGGAGGAATATTTGCGCAAACAATTTTTTATCCTTTTGAGCATTTAAGCAATTTTGGCAGAGGTGTTGCGCTTAATCCTATTATTTCAAGTCCTAAGTATGACTGCAAGGCTTACACCGACGTGCCTTTCCTTGAGTCAATTGCGACCTTTGATGAGGAAAACGAGGAAATGACTGTTTTCTGCGTTAATAAGTCAATGAACGAAGGCATGACGCTTGATGTGAATCTTCTTGATTTTGACGGATATAAGCCTTTTGAATTTATTTCAATGGACGGATATGATAAAAACGACGTCAATTCGTTTGAAAATCCTTTTGTTAAACCGCACAACAATCCATTACCTGAGTTTGACGATAAAACGCTTACAGCCCAAATTAAGCCGTTTAGCTGGAATGTTATCAGATTGAAAAAAATGTGATTTTATTTAAAAACAAAAGAAATGCCGAAAATGGCATTCCTGAAAAAATATAATTCGGGCAATGCAAACGAGATTTGCGTTGCCCGAATAGTAACAATAAAATATTTCTGCCCGTAGCACAGTGGCTAATGCATTAGATTCCGATTCTAAAGACCGAGAGTTCGAATCTCTCCGGGCAGACCACGTCGTCGCAAGTTACATATCGCTTGCGGCGACTTTCTTTTTATATTTAATCAGAAAGTCACCTCGCACTCATTCCACTGCTCCTCCTTTGCGAAACGAGTCACGCTCAAGTCGCCTGCTCGGTTGTAAACGTCCTCGCAACGGCTTAGTATCGCTTGCGGCGACATTAAATGCAAAAAAGCCTTGCATACGCAAGGCTTTTTTGCTATCTTTGTTTAATTTTATGAATTATTGCATAAATAGCTCTTATTCATTATGTATCGCCGTAAGTGCGCTTACCTTAACGCTCTTGTTAGCAGGGGAAAGACCTGCAAGCACACCCACTCCGACTGAAAAGGCAATGCCTAAAACTGCAAGCCATAACGGAATTGACGATACGCAAATTTTTGCACCCATACTTGTGTCAATCATACCACTCATTACCTTTTTGGCAACAAGGTTTGCAATAATTGAAATGATATAACTTATGATTATTCCTATCGTTCCGCCGAAAAGCCCGATAATTCCTGCTTCATAAAGGAACATATCCTTGATATCCTTAATGTCACAGCCGAGAACCTTCATAATGCCGATTTCCTTTGTACGCTCAAAAACACTCATAACCATAGTGTTGCTGATGCCGAATGCCGCAACGAACATTGAAACCGCACCGATAGCACCTAAGATGAGCTGAACAACTCGCATTACCTTTTTTTGCTCTTGCAATCCTTCGTCGTCTGTTGAACAACTGTAGCCTTTATCTTGGATTTCCTTTTTTACCGCCGCAACATCCTTTGAGTCGTTGCAATAAACGTTAATTGAGGAATATGTTAATTTGTAGTTTCTTATATTGCTTAATCTGTTGCTTTCATTGACAATTTGCTTTGCCAAATCAAGGTCAATATAAATTGCCGTTGCTGCCTCAGAGTCGTTGCTTGCCTTTTTTAATGTACCTATAACATTAAACCTTTGCCTGCCGCCGTTTGACGGCTGAGATGATGAACCGGTTGACGGCTGAGATGGTGAACCGGTTGAGCTTTCGTCATTGCCGTTTTCTTGAGTGAGAGAATAGTTGCCGCCTTCGGAGTCACTGTTTTGATTTTTTGCGCAGAAGGTAAAGGTGTCCTTCATAAAATCAAACTCACTCTCGCTGATGTTATAGTTTTCATCATATTTGTATTTCGGATTGTTGCCCTGACTGTCTGAAAAAAATTGTATTATTTGATTTCCGAATAAGGCCGCATTCTTTTCCCTGTACTTATCAAAACCGCCTTGGTCGGTTTTATAGCCAAGCATTTCCATTTCTTTAAGCGGAATACCGTATACAGAGCTGTTATATGTATATTTTCCGTGTGAAATGTTGATGTATGAGCTTACTTCAAGAGTTGGTACAACCGTTTTAACATTATTAAGCTTGGAAAAGTAATTTACTGCGCTGTCGTCAAACGGCATTTCCTTTTGTACCTCTCCCGAATCGTTCGTATAATCTCCCATTGGGTAAACGGTAATTTTGTTAAGCGTTGAATCAGACTGATACTGTGAGGTAATCATTTTATCAATGCCTACGCCGATTGAAACCATTATTATAATTGCACAAGTGCCTACAACCACTCCTGCGATTGTGAGCCTTGTCCTCGTTCTTCGATTTCGCAGGTTTTCCCAAGCCATTGCAAAGAGGTCAGATTTTTTCATCGAACTTTACACTGCCTTTCTTGTGCTTTTTCTTTTTAATAACAATTGTGCTTACAATTGCGGCAATTAATGCAACACCGCCGATAACCGAGCCTAAAATAACTTTTTTTGTATTGCTGTGGTCTTCTTCATCTTTGCCGTTGTCTTCAGGATTTTCACCCGTTTTGTCAAATGGGTCTTCCTCTTTTTGAACTGTTACTTTGAATTCCTGTTCAATAGATTTTTTGTCCATATTCTCATTTTCATATTCAAAAACAAGAGTGAGTTTGTAATCTCCTGTTTCATCAAATGTAACAGGAAGGGTATAGTTACTTACAAACTGTCCGCCTGCATCAATGTTGCCTATGTAAGCGCTGTTTATCTCTTTGCCTTTTTCGTTGAGAAGCTTGACTGTACCGTTTGAAAGCTTTGTTTGACCCATATTTATTACTTGGAATGCACAATCGTTTTCCTCGCTGACATTTATTGTTTTGTCGGCAAGAGCGATTTGCTGGAATTGCACCTTGTCAGGCTGAACAACCGGTATACTCATTGTTAAATCGCTAGAACCGCTTTGCTTGCCGCCTTCTATATATTCATATGATACAGTAGCGGTAATAGGATAAACGCCTGATGTAGCCGTGCTTAAGCAATTGAATTTTTTGCTGACATTTACTGTTGCATTCGGCTTAATTGATTTAATTGAAATTGTATCTGTTCCGTCTGCAACAACAAAACTGTCACCGCCTGCAAGCTTAATAAGAACGTTTTGCGCCTTTATTGATGATGAATTATTTTTGATATTAAAACTTAAAGTGAATTCTTTACCGCCTGAAACTGACTCCTTGCCATAGCTAAAGCTTGAAACAATAAGCTGAGGAGTTAATTCACTTGCTTTTTTAGATCTTTTCTTTGAATTGACTTTGATGCTGAAGGTGAATTCCGCCGTGCCTTGCTGTTTTTCTCCGTTTACGACATATTCGTATGTCACACTTGCCGTGATAGGATACATTCCGCCCGGAATTCCTTTGTTACAAATAAACCGCTTAGAAAAATTTGCACTTGAAGCCTTATTGATTTTTGATTTATAAATTGTGTCAACATCGCTTGCAATTGAAAATGCATCACCGCCTGCAAGCTTGATGTTTACGTTATTGACGTTGTACTGTGCACTCTTGTTTGAAAGCTTGAAATTAAGCTTGAAATTATCGCCTGCAGTTAAATTAGCCTTGCTTACGCCAAAACTTGCCACAAGACTTGGGCTGCTGCCTGCACTATGAGTTGTGCCTTGTAAAACCTGAACAGTGTATGAAAATTCCGCTGTGCCGCTCGTTGTTTCTCCGTCCTCGGTATACTCATATGTTGCGCTGATTGTGATAGGGTACATACCTGCGCTTGCACCTGCACTTACATAAAAGTTCTTGCTAAACTGTGCACTTGCACCTTTTGAAAGTGAAGGGGAATAAATGGTATCCACGTCGTTTGCAACGGTAAATGTATCTCCGCCCGATAAGCGCATATTAAGATTTTTAACGTCTAATTTTGTATTTGTATTCTTTATTTTATATTTAAGTTTAAATGTATCTCCTGCATAAATCGCCTTTTTGTCAACGGAAAAACCGTCGGAAATAAGGCTTACAGCCGATGCCTGAGAGCTGTCATCTGCCGCAAGCGCAATGCTTTGCGGTGCAATAATCATTAATAATGTTAATATAATTGAAGTTAATAACTGAAATTTTTTCATTACTTTTCTCCTTTAACTGTTATATTTTTTTGATGTTATTCTGCCGTCGGAAATATTGACTGTTATGTCAGAATATTTTGCAACGTTTGCATCGTGAGTTACCATAACAAGCGTTTGCTTTTTTGTATAAACAAGTTGCTTTATAAGGTCCATAACCTCAATAGTTGTTTTGCTGTCAAGGTTACCTGTAGGCTCGTCTGCAAACACTACACTTGGGTCTGTTACAAATGCTCTTGCTATGCCGACTCTTTGCTGCTGACCGCCGCTCATTTCCTTTGGCTTGTGCGTATATCTGTTGTCAATTCCGACAAGTTTGAGCATTTCCATAGCCTTTGCTTCTCGTTCTTCCTTGCCGACGCCTTTAAACATAAGCGGTAATGCCACATTTTCAAGTGCCGTCATAGTCGGCATAAGGTTATATGACTGAAAAATAAAGCCTGTAAACTTTTGCCTGAATTTTGCCAAATCCGCTTCACTTAAATTATCTATTCTGTATTTGCCGATATAGACTTCGCCGCCGCTCGGTCGCTCAATGCCGGCAAGCATATTTAAAAGCGTCGATTTGCCTGAACCTGATGTGCCCAAAATTGCGCATATCTTGTTTCTTTCTATTTCAAGATTGACCTTGTCAAGTGCGATAACCTCTTCCTCGCCGACTTTGTAATGACGGGAAAGGTCAACTGTTTTAATCAATATATCACTTTCCATAGCGCCCTCCTGTAATTTTATTTTACAAGCAACTGTGCTAAATGAGATATCACAGTTACTTACGGCTTAAGTATAGCATTAAGAAATAGACTTGTCAACAATTTTTTGCCTATTTTTAAAACTTTATTTTCTATTGAATTTAATATAAATAGGTGTATAATAATTATTGTAAATATATGTTTGGAGGATTAATTATGTTAGATAAACGCAAGGTAGTAATCATCGGTGCAGGTCACGTCGGCTCTCACGTTGCAATGGCACTTTGCTTTCAGGGAACTTGCGATGAGATTGCTTTTATTGATATCGACCGTGAAAAGGCAGTTGCAAACTGCTACGATGTTGCAGACGCATGTCTTTTTTTAGGCTCAACAACTAAAATTAAAGTAGGGGACTATGAAGATTGCAGGGATGCCGATATTATTGTCAATTCAATCGGTATGCCTCGTAAGCCGGGACAGACAAGGCTCGATATGCTCGACGATTCAATCAGAATGTTAAAGGATGTTGTTGAAAATCTTAAGCCTATTGATTTTAAGGGCATTTTTGTTTCAATTACAAATCCTGCCGACGTTATTGCAAATTATGCAAGAGTTCATCTCGGACTTCCGAGGGAAAGATGCTTTTCAACAGGTACCTCTCTTGATACCGCAAGGCTTAAAAGAACAGTCAGCGAGCTTGCAAATATAGACAGAAAAAGCGTTACAACCTGTGCTATCGGCGAGCACGGCGACTCTTCATTCGTTCCTTTTTCAACTCTTACTCTCGGCGGAAAAAACTATAAAGAACTTCAAGAGGCGAAGCCTGAAAAATACAGTAAGCTTACAGAGGATTTCGTGTTAGAGAGAACCCGTTATATCGGCTATGATATTATCAACGGAAAAGGTTCAACCGAATTTGGAATCGGCGCTGCTTGTGCAGATATTTGCAAAGCAATTTTCCACGATGAAAAGAGAGTTATTCCGGCATCTGTTTTGCTTGAAGGAGAGTACGGCATTAGTGGTGTACCTTGTGGTGTTCCTTGCGTAATCGGCAGAAACGGAATTGAGGATATTATTGAACTCGAACTTAACGATAAAGAAAAGGAGCAAATGGCGCACACTTGCTCGGTAATTAAGGATTACTGCGAACGTGCAGAAAAAGTAAAATAAGGTTGTGAATAAGCAAAAAGCAAGACGAATTTTCGCCTTGCTTTTTGTTTATGTTTATTCTGTTTTATGCTTATTTTGTTGTGCTTTGGGCTGTTTGACCTTTAGCACTGTAGTCCTGATAGCGGTTTTCAAGCTTTTCATACTTGCCGCTTTTAAGGTCTTTCATAAGCACCTCATCGCCGTCAAACGAGATATAATATTCGCCGACAGGGGTGAGGGAATATGTTTGCTTGCCGTCTTTTGAAGTTGTATCATTCTTCTTCATAATGTTAGCGGCAACTTTTACATATTGCTTTTTGCCGATTTTAACGCCGTTTTGACTAATCATAAAGTCATATTTTTCTTTTACTTTATCAAGCCCAAGCTCTTTTTTAGTATAGGATGTCTTAATAAAGTTGATTGCGTCGGAGTCTTTAATCTTTGCCTTGTCCGTAGCATTTTCTACAGAAGCTGTTGTGCTTTGCGTAGTATTTTTATCGTCAGCCTTTGAGCAGGCAACAAACATACAAGCAACAGTAACTGCCGCAAGCAATACTGCTAAAAACTTTTTCATTGTAAAAGCCTTTCAATATTAATTATTCAGCGTCCTCGTCGTCTGCTTCTTCAACCTCAAATTCAAGCATTTCGCCGCAATTTGGGCAAGGAACAGTACCGTTAAGTGCTGTTTCGGCGTCTACTGTGAAAGGAGTGTTGCAAAGAGGACATTCAACCTCAAATTCCTCCTCATCGTCGTCGCAGCAATCGTCGCAATCGCACTCGTCGTCGTAATCGTCGTATACATATTCCTCAAGGTCTGCTAAATCCTCGTCAACAGCGTCAACCTGGTCTGCAAGCATTTCAACGCCGTCTGTCATATCGTCAATATCCTCAACAAGATTTGAAAGAACGTCAACGATTGCAGAGAAAACCTTTGTTTCCTTCTTGTTGTCGCCAAGGTCAAGACCTTCGATTAAACCTTTAAGATAGCCTAAGCTTTCAGTTGTATCCATAGTGTTATATCCTCTCTAAATAAATTGTGCAAAAATTATTTTTTAAAATTTGCTGTGTTATAAGTGCTGAGCTTATGCTCTTTCCATATATTCGCAGGTTCTTGTGTCAATTCTAATCATATCGCCTTCGTTAATGAAAAGAGGAACACGAATTTCTGCGCCTGTTTCAACCTTTGCAGGTTTAAGTGTGTTAGTAGCTGTGTTGCCTTTAAGACCCGGCTCTGTTTCGGTAACTTCAAGAGTAACGAATGTAGGAGGCTCAACACCGAATACCTTGCCCTTGTATGAAAGGATACGGCAAACCTCGTTTTCCTTAACAAACTTGAAATTGTCTGAAAGGTCATCCTGTGAAACAGGAACCATCTCAAATGTATCGTTATCCATAAAGTAGTAAAGACCTTCGTCATTGTATGAGTAAGTCATTTCTTTTCTTTCAATGTAAGCGGTAGGGAACTTAGCTGTTGGGTTGTAACTCTTTTCAACAACTGAGCCTGTGATAACGTTCTTTGTCTTTGTTCTTACGAAAGCAGCGCCCTTACCCGGCTTAACGTGCTGGAATTCTATAACCTGAAGCACATTGCCGTCCTCTTCAAATGTAACGCCGTTTCTGAAATCGCCTGCTGAAATCATATTTTTACCTCCGAGTAAAATGTAATTTAAAAATTAATATAGTCTTATTTTATAATATTTCCATCAATAAATCAATACCCATTTTGTAACTATCCTTGCCATAGCCGCAAATTTGTTTAACACATACGTCGGTTATAACGGAAATCTTGCGAAAATCCTCTCTTTTGTGAATGTCGGACATATGAACCTCAACAAAAGGAGTAAATTCCTGTACCGCCTCAATAGCATCCCTTATTGCATAAGAATAGTGGGTATATGCGCCTGCATTGATGACAACGCCGTCAAATTCATCCTTACTTTCGTGAATAACATCAATAATGTCACCCTCATGATTTGACTGAAAAAATGATACTTTGGCGCCGTTAGCCTTGCCGTAAAGCTTTAATTCGTCGTTAATCTGCTTCAAGGTTTCGCCGCCGTAAACATTCTTTTTTCTTATCCCGGTCATATTAAGATTAGGGCCGTTTAGTACAAGTATTTTTTTCATAGTTTTCACCGTATTTAATGTAAATAAAAAATAATGGGAGCGATATTACCGCTCCCATATATGTATAATTATTTATACTTTCTTTTACGAGCAGCCTCGCTCTTCTTTTTACGAGCAACAGAAGGCTTTTCATAATGCTCTCTTTTGCGAACTTCCTGGATGATACCATCACGAGAAGTCTGGCGCTTAAAGCGTCTGAGTGCGCTGTCAAGAGACTCATTTTCTTTTACTTTTACTTGGCTCATTTTATTCCCTCCCTCCGACCTCTTCGGGGGTATTTGATACTATTAATTAAATATCTGCACAAGATTATATACAAAAAAATTTACCTTGTCAAGTATTTTATTAATAATTTTATCGATATTTGTAAAATTGTGAATGATTACTAAATTTTAACGCTTTTCTTGGCGGAATTATCACTATAATATTGCTTTTTGTTCTTTGTTGCATAGGCTTTTACATAGTAATAATATCGTGTTTTTTTATAAACTTTCTTGTCGTAATATTTGAAAGTCTTGTTTCCTTTAACGGTCTTAATAAGCTTATACTTGCCGTTTTTTGATGTAGCACGATAAATTTTATAGCCGGATGCTGTATTCACCTTGCTCCAAGAAAGCTTTGCTCTTTTGCCTTTTTTAGAAACTTTGAGCTTAGTCTTTTTAAGTTTAACCTTAATCGGACTTGAAACGGCAGCAGCGGTTGAGCCGATATTGTTGTTTGCGCAAACGGCAACTACATATTTACTGCCGAGTTTTAAACCTCTTAAAATATAGTTTGTATTGGTTGTTACAATGTATTTATAATTATTTGTGCCTGCCTTTGCATAACCTATTGTGTAAGATTGTGCATTTTGAGCGCCCGACCAAGACACTTTAAGAGTCGATTTTGTATCGTTATTTACCTTAAGATTTGTTACCTCTCCAAGCTCATATTCTGCACTTGCACTCGGTGAAATCTCGCTTTGATATGTTTCGCTTTTCACGTTAATATATCGCTGAATTTTATAATAATATTTTTGGTTGTTTGCAATATTCGTGTCAGTAAAGGTTGCTCCGCTTTCCTGCGGCACGTTTGTAAGCTGTTCGTAATTTCCGCTTTTACTTGTTGAACGGTAAATTGTTACTCCGCTTATATCCTTTCTTTGCGCCCAGGTAAGCGTGATTGCATTATTGTTTGCAGCCGCCGATATTTTTGCCGGTTTGGGCGGCTGAACGGTTTTAGTCGCTTCTGTTGAATAATCCTGCCATTTACCGTTTGCAAAAGCTCTTACTCTAAAGCAATATGCAGCCCCTGTTGTAAGGTTTTTAACCGAGTAGTTTAAAGCGGTTACATTATTGCTTGCGGTTATCCATTTGTTTGAATCGCTTGCACGGTATTGAACGCTGTATGCAGTAGCATCCGGTATCTGCTTGAAATAAATTTTAACGGAAGTTGAACTGTCACGTTCTGTCTTTGTAATTTCAGATGTGTATTTTGTAAGCGAGTCAAGTTGATAATATTGCTCTAAAAATGAATATCTGTTAAGTGACATTCCCACACCGCCGGTACGCCTGAAATTAGAGCCTAAAAGTAAATTGAGGGAATTTGATTTGTTGGAAGTAGGATTTGCGATAAAGCTTTTCCAATAAACAGTGTCAATCCTGCAAACTGATGAGGATATGCCGGAAGTAGCATAATTTGAATGATAAAGCATAATTTTTTCATCATCAATATGCTGAATTAAAACTGTGTGCTTTTTGCTGTCATTATCGTTTGCACAACCTATTTGAAGCACATCGCCGACCGCTGCGTTTGCACAAAGCCATTCTTTTAAAGCTTTAGCGTAGCTTGAATCGGGGAATGTTGCCTGCGATACCGTGAAATAATTTGAAGTGTGGTTAAAACGGTAATTTCCTACTTGCTGTTCATAATAATATGTAACTGAGTAAAGACGTGCACAAACGTCACTTATAAATCCAAAGCAGTTGTACTGAACAGACGAATTTTGAAAAGGAATATATCCTGCTTGAGTTTGAAGATTATTTAATGCGTCCTCAATGTGAGGGCGGTTGTCTGCATAAGAAATACCTGCCGAAAAAATGCAGGTTATTGATATAATAAATGCCAAAATAAAAGAGCTAATTCTTTTCATTCGACAGCCTCCTTTAAAAATCGACACATATTATAACACAAGTATACGCTGTCGTCAAATTGACAAACAGGGCATAATTTGTCACGAGCGATACTTAGTTTGTGACAACGAAAAAGACCGCTGAAAAATCAGCGGTCAATAATACATATCTTTTTACGATTAAGCCTTTGCTTCTTCGCCCTTGTCTTCTTTCTTTTCTTTCATAAGAACGAATTTTTCCATAGGGAAAAGAACTACCATTTGAACAAAGCCGGCTGCCATTGATGCAAGAAGACGTGCAACCGATTCATTAGTAATTATATTCAAGAACCAGTTAGAGCCTTCAATCTTTAATAATGCACCTACGATTGCGCCCTGCATCCATGTTGAGAAAAGGATGAGTGCAAGAAGTAATACAATGTAGATAACAAAGTTGTACCATGGTGCATCAGATTTAAATGTTGTCTTTTTATTCTGATAGAAGCCGTAGATGTTAGCAACGAGGTTTGAAAGAAGGAATGGAAGCACATAACCCCAAGTAACAACGCCGTCAATAACATACTTTGTTGCTTCCTTTGAACCTGTTGTGAACATTGTCGGTGTGAAAATGCCTCTTAAAAATTCAGGAAGCAAAGTGTGAATTTGGTCACATACGAGCGGTAACAATGCGGCAAGTGCAAGCTGAATGATTGTTACAAGACCTGAAACAACGAGAAACTTAACAAGCTGCCACAAGGTTTTCATAAATGAACCCTTTTCCTCAGCTGCATTATCAATGCCGCCAAGGCTGAATTTTTTCTTTTCTTCTGCCATAATTTTACTCCTTTAATATGTAAAAAATTAATAAGTCCTTAACATTATAGCAACAATTTAACATTATTGCAATATGTTTTTTAAGAAAAAAGTAACCCAAGCATTGCCGAACCTGCGATTGCGTGAATAATCGCAATTACTGCCCAAACAATGAGCGCCGCAATGCCCACAACAATTGCAAGAAGAAGTATTACAATAAGAATTAGAATTAACAATACGAGTGGACCTTTTTTGCTCTTTTTAACAGGGTCATTAAATTCTTTCTTTTCAAATACCTCTTTAGGAGCAGGGTTTTCGTCATCATAAAGCGGATAAAGAGGAAGCGTTGACTTGGCGTCGCAGTATCCCGGATTCCAAAGAAGCGGCTCAACAAGACCTCTAACGCTTGTTGCACCCTTAAGGAATTTGCCTATGCTCAAATGAATTGTATTAAGGAATGAATCAATTACATTTAAAAGGCCGCAGGTAATTTTGTATTCTCTTGTGTCAGGACCGTAAGGCGAGTCGCCGCAATAAAGATTTTGAACAAGTTCAAGAAGAAAATCGACAACCTTATTGTCTGCAATATCTGCAATGTCAGTCTTTTTAAGTCCGCTTTCTTTTTTGCAAAGTCGCCAAATCTTTTTGTATGTAAGCTTGTTGAGCAATTTGCCGATAGGCTTAATGAGCCAAGCAAGCTTCTTTACCTTTTCACCGGGAATTGAGAATGCATCCGTCATTTCGGCAAGTCTGTCAATATCGTTGCCCATTGCCCAAACGATTTCGCCAATCATTCCAAAGAAAAATCCCTTCATATATTCGTCAAAAGGCTTTTGGTTTGTGTCAAGACCAGGCACGTCCTTAATCATAATCGTATCAACGTCAATCTTCTTGTTTTTAGGGTCGATTGTAACGTTTCTCATAGTAGGAGGGCAGCCTATCATTGCACCGCAGGCAATATCGTAAAATGTGTTGCCCTTGTCTGTTACAACGTAGCTGATGTCGTGGATATGGGTGTGACCGGTAAGCATACATGAAAGACCTGCATCTGCAAAAATCTCTCTCGTGGTTTCGTGATTTCTTTGCATATCGCCCTTACCGATAATGGCATAAAAAGGTGACGGTGCAATCATTGGGTGGTGAGTCATTGCGATAACAAATTGGTCATTTTTCTTAGCGTCCTCAAGCTGCTCCATAATCCATTTCATACAATCGTCGGAGAAGCCGGAACCGCTTTCGCCTTCAGGCTTATAATTTGTATCGTCATTAAGTGCAAAAAGACGATAACCCGGTGCAAGCTGAACAACGTAACTCATTGACTCAGGGTGAGTTGAAATAGCTTCGTTAGGGCCGAATTCGTAGTACATATCCCACAAATCGTGCCTGTTTTCTACTGCCGGAACTTCAATTTTTTTGTCGCCGTCATATCCGTCGGCAACACCTCTGTCCCTAAAATCGTGAGTAGCCGTGATAACATAAACTCTTTTGCCTCTTTTTTTTAGGTCTCTGAGCATTTCGATGAATTCCTTATGAGATTCAATCTCACCGTCACGTGTGGTATCACCTGCAAGAACAACGATATCTGTCGATTTATCCTCGCAAAGCATATCAAAACCTGCTTTGATTACGAGGTCGCTGTCTTTGATTACTTTTTGCGACTTTGACTCGGCTTTATCGTAAGCCTTGCCTTCGGTGCCGCCTTTTCTTGAATAATAATGAGTGTCGGTTATAAATTGAATTTTAAGCGGCTCATTATTACTTCCCCATATTTTGTTAGCCATTTTTTACTCCTGCTCTTCTTTAATTTCAAGTACACCGCCTTTTACATTTTTGTCAAATGTAAATTCGAGTGAACCTTTGTTTCTTTCGTTAAAATCAATCTTTTGCCCGTCAAGGTAAGCAACATATTTCACCTTGTCCGAAAGGGTGATTATCATAGTATATTTATCGCAATTGCCAAAATATTTAAATTTAATATTTGCGCTGTTGTCGGTAGTTTTTTGATAATCTGTCCAAACATCAAAGCCTGTGGTGACGGTTTGAGGTTTGAAGTAAGCGTTCGCCCAAATGCAAATAGGGGCGGAAAGACCGCCGAAATTGTGGAACCAGCCGCCACGCTTTGTTGCAATGCCGAAGCACTCATAAGTGTTATATGTAAAGTCTGTTTCATCTTTCCACATATCCAAAGCAAGCTTGGCAATGTCATAAGCAAAATCGGCTTCGCCGTTATCAAGCATTGTTTTCCAAATAAACCACTGGTGGCTCATCCAAACGTTGCCGTTCCAATAACCGTCATCAAAGTAATAGGAAGCGCTCATATCAACTGCGGATATTCCTGCTGCAGACCACATTTCATTAGGATTTTTAATGTGGTCAAGAAGCTTTTTCTTGCGCTCACCCTCAACTGCACCTGCAACGATAGGATAAACACCGTCCATACCCTTGTTGAAGTTTTCGCCGTCGGCAGTTCTCATAATGCCAGTAACATTTCCGCTTTCGTCATATTCCGTATAGCCGAAATAGCCGCTTTCCTCGTCCCAAGCAAGGTCGTTGAGCGCCTTTGTTGAATATTCGATATCTTCATCATAAATCTTGATATCGTCATATCTTCCGAGAGATTCGGCAACCATTTTCATAATCTTGCCGGCACGGATAATTTGCGCTGTTGAAAGACAAGGACAGGTATATTTCTGCGATTTTCTTGCCATCATTTCAACTTGAGCCGGATAGTCGTCCATTCCGCAGTGGGAATACCAGTAATCGTATGTCGTAAGAAGCCCGTTATTGAATTTTGCAACGGTTGACGCATGATTTCTGCCACGTAAAAATTCGTAATAAAGCTTAGCTTTATCATATAAAAATGCAAGGCTTTCCTTATCATTTGTACGCTTTAAAAGTTCAAGATATTCAACAAATTGGGTAGGAACAAGTGAGCCGTGAAGTAAAAAGCAAAAGTCTTTGTTTGTTTCGTCACATAAATACATATCAAGCGCATATTGGCAAAGCTTAGGCGAAAATTCCAAAAGCCCCATTCCGATAAAACCGCTGTCCCATGTGTAAAAGCTGTCCCATCTTTTACCCGGTGTGTGATGAATAACATTCTCGCCGTGGCGATAAACAGGATATACCACGTTTGTTAAAAGTGTTGATTTAAGAATTTCTGTTGAAAGTGTGTATTTTTCGCCTGCTTTGTTAAAGCTTGCAGGTTTTGAACCTTTCTTCGCATTTTGATAAATAGCCTCGTATTCTTCGTTGCTCAACTGTTTCGGCTCGCTCTGAGAAAGCATAACATATTCAACGTGTGAGGTGTTCGGCTCAATAAAAATTGATTTAATAAGCGAATTGTGGAAAAATCCGTCGTCGCTGTGCTTTCTTTGGAAAGAAGCGGAGAAGGTTTCTCTAAGCTCGTCATAAGTGTGGTCGCCGTTTGAAAGCCTGTTAATAAGCGCATCTTCAAGACAGCCTGAATCAAGCTTTCTTTCACGTGTGTTTTTATTATTTGTTAAGATGTAAAACGGCTTGTCAACAGTGTCATAAGTAAGCTTTGTGATATGACCGTTTTCAAGTACCTTTGTTTCAATTTGCGGCATATAAGGCTGCGCTTTTGTTTTGCACGTGATATTTTCCTTTTCACTTTCGTCAACAACACATAAAAAGTCAAACTCGATTCCTGCCTTGCCGTGGCTTTCAAGTGTAAACTCAGACATATAAGGAATATATGCAATGTTGAGTTCATCGCTGTGTGCAAATACGACTGTTTTTCCGTTCATATCAAATTCGGCGTCGCCGTCTGTAACGGTTTTATATCTGACTGCGATAATAGGATTTTTAATATCGTTGTCATCAAATTTATATGATACTTTGTCGCCTCTTTCAAATCCGAAAGGCTTAAGATTTAAGAAGTGAACGTGATAATTCTCGCATCTGTCGCCAAGTCCCTTGCCAAGGTAAAACTCCTTGTCTGCAAACATACCCTTAAACATTCCGTCCGGATTTTCTTCGTCCCAAGGTCTTGCAACAGCATAAGAATAGTCAACGTAATCATTGGCTGTTTTAAGAATTGCACCGCTCGGCACGCTTACCTCGCAATAGGTTGGGTGAGGAAATTCAAGAGAAGCAAATATATTTAAAATACAGTTTTGCGAAAGAGAGGTGTTATTGAAAATTTCACATCTCATAAGGTATGCATCATCGTCAGCCTTTGAAAATGAAATATCGGCATAAACTTCGTCTTTCCACATAAGCTCGTATCTGTATGAATAAAAAGTGTAATCGTTTTTGCAGTTCCATAAGTGATAATTTGACGGAACTGTAACGTTCGGTACGGGTGTTGAGCTGTTCCAAAGGGTAGGGTGGATGGAAAAATCATACCTTGCGCCCTTGTCGGCAAGCTCATTTATTATTTTTGATATGCCCATATATTTCTTGGAGTACGGACCCCATACAGGCATTTTTATTTTGTTATCTGTCATTGAAAACTCCTTTCTCAATATAGAAATAATTCACATTTTATTATCAACCATTTAACAAACTTTGTCAATAGAAACAACAAATTTAATGAACTATTCCGATAAATCAGTTGACAAAAAGACATATTCAATGTATTATTTATACGTTATTGATACTTATTATTTATTAAGCGGAGGAGAACTTAATGAACACAGAGATTGATTTGCAAAAAATTATGAAGCTTGTGCTGAAAAAATGAAAACTGGTTGCAATATTTTGCGTAATCGGTGCGCTTTTAATCGGCATTTATTCAGCTAATTTTGCAACTAAAACATATTCTTCAAGCGTTAAATTTTTTGTTTATGCAGTTGAAACCCAGCAGGAGCTTTCGGACTCTACTCTTGCAAGAAATGCGGCAAGTAACACAAGCAAGATGAACTATGCCATGCAAATGATGGAAACCTATACCGAAATGCTTAATACAAGTGAGTTTGCAAAAAGAGTGGCAAACGACCTTAATAAAAAATACAACTCGAATTACACATATAAAGATATCAGCAAATGTATTTCAATCGAGACAAAAGAGGATACTGCCATTATGACAATGACGGTTACCACTGACGATAAGGCGACTGCTTTCCAAATTGCACGCCAGCTTGAAATTACTGTTCCTAAGGTTATGAAAAATAAAAACAACGGACTTTTAAATGCTTCTGTTGAAGATGCCGCAATTGAGGCAAGTACACCTAACGGAATGGGAACTGTTAAAAAATCAATTCTCGGCTTTATCGCCGGCGGTTATGAATACGGCCGTTACGACCCGAGATACTAAGGTTAAGGTGTGATAAAATGATTGACAAGCTTGTTGAGGTACACAGCCATATTTTGCCGGGGATTGACGATGGTTCGCCTGATGTTGATACCAGTTTAAAAATGATTGGTATGCTTAAAGAACAGGGCACAAGTGCAATTGTTTTAACTCCGCATTATTATTCCGACTCTATAAGCTATGAGGATTTTGTTAAAAGAAGAGATGACTCGTTTGAACTTTTAAAAGCTTCTCTTCCTCCCGACAGCCCCAAGCTTATACCTGCAGCGGAGGTTTATATTACAAAATATCTTTTGCGCAATTCAAATCTTGACGAAATTAAGATTGGCAATACAGATTATGCACTTATTGAACATCCTTTTTCCTGCGATTTTTCACGAGATATATATGAACGTTTGCTCAATTTGAATTACGATTACGGCATTATACCTATTTTGGCACATATTGAGCGTTATTCCGCTTTTATGGAAAATTTTGACCTTCTTGACGAATATATAGATATGGGCTGTATTGCTCAGGTTAATGTAAGTTCGTTTGTTGACTCGCCGAGGCATTTGAGGAAAAAGCTTTTTAAGCTTCTTCAAACAGGCAGGATTCATCTTATCGGCTCGGATTGTCATAATCTTTCATCTCGCAAGCCTGATTTTGAATCGGGCGTTAAGGAAATAATCAAGAAATGTTCAATAGATACTTTGGAAAAACTTGAAAATAATGCAAGTATTCTTGTGAAATAATTTAGATTTGAGCGAATTTCAGGCTTTTGTTTGGAATTCGCTTATTCTTTATGTAAAATTATTAAAAAGGACTTTATTATTGTATTAATTTATGATATTATATATTTTGGTGATTTAGGTGAAGCTGTCTAAAAATGATGATATTAAATTGAATATTGACAGTCTGACTTCTGAAGGAAGCGGTATCGGTCGCTTTGACGGCTTTGCTGTTTTTGTAAGGGGTGTTGTCCCCGGTGATGAGGTTATAGCTCATATTATTAAATGCTCAAAAAATTACGCAATAGGCGTAGTTAAGGATATAATTAAGCCATCAAAATTCAGAATTGAAAGCGATTGCCCCGTGTCGTCAAAATGCGGCGGCTGTTCGTTTAGAAATGTTAGTTATGATGAAGAGCTGAGATATAAAAAAGGCAGAGTTCAAGACGCACTTGAACGTATAGGCAAGCTTGATATTGAGGTTGAGGAAATAATCGGTGCGGATAAATGCTCTCATTATCGCAATAAGGCGCAGTATCCTGTTTCAATTTGCGACGGTGAGCTTTTTGCCGGTTTTTATGCTTATAAGAGCCACAGAATTATTTGCAATGATGATTGCGCATTGCAACCAAAGGAATTTAAAGAAGGGCTTGAAGCTTTTAGAATTTGGGCGGAAAAAGCAAACGTTACCTCTTATGATGAAAATACGGGCAAAGGGCTTTTGCGTCACATTTATTTCAGAAAGGGCTTTGCTACAGGCGAGATAATGGCTTGCGCCGTTATCAACGGTACGTTAATTCCTGAAAGCGACCTTCTTGTTTCTCTTTTAAGGGAAAAGATTCAAGGGCTTAAAAGCGTTGTAATTAATATTAATCGTGAAAAATCAAATGTGATTTTAGGCAAAGAAAGCAAAACCGTTTGGGGTGATGATTATATCAGGGATAAGCTTTTGGGAAAAACGTTTGTTATTTCTCCCAATTCTTTTTATCAGGTTAATCATGACCAGTGCGAAAGGCTTTACTCTAAGGCAATGGAGTATGCAAACCTAAATAAAAACGAAACTTTGCTTGACCTTTATTGCGGTGTCGGCACAATCGGATTGACTATGGCAGGCGGCGTTAAAAAACTTATCGGTGTTGAGATTATTGAACAGGCTATTGAAAATGCAAAGATAAATGCAAAACTTAATAATATCGACAATGCCGAATTTATTTGCGCAGATGCACCTACTGCGGCAAAAAAACTTGAAAAAGAGGGAATAAAAGCTGACGTTATAATTCTTGACCCGCCAAGGAAAGGCTGCGATGCGTCACTTTTTGATACCGTGTGCCAAATGAGCCCCGAAAGAATTGTTTATGTTTCTTGCGACAGTTCAACGCTTGCAAGGGATTTGAAAATTCTTGATGAAAAGGGATATAAAACCAAAAGAGTGTGCGCTGTTGATATGTTCCCACGTACACCGCATGTTGAAGCGGTCGCTCTGATTGAAAAGCTATAAATTATAATATAATGAGGAAAATAATGAATAATAATGTTTTACCGTCAAAACAGCGAAATTCATCAATAGAATTATTGCGAATTATCTCTATGGTAATGATAATGTTTTATCATTTTTCAATTCACGGTCACTTTGATTTTGCAACAGCAAGTGTGAGCGTTTCCCGTTTGTGGCTTAATTTTATTTCAATGGGCGGGAAAATAGGCGTCGATTTATTTGTTCTGATATCAGGATATTATTTAATCAGTGATACCAAATCGTTGAATTTTAAGAAAATATTAAAACTTTGGGGGCAGGTATTTTTTTATTCGGTGGTTATTTATGTTCTTACCTGCGCTTTCAAAATTTCACAATTTAGTTTTACTGACTTAATTAAATGTATTTTTCCGATAACATTCAGTCAATGGTGGTTTGCAAGTACATATTTTGTTCTGTATTTTTTGCATCCTTTTATAAACAAGTTTCTGTGTTCTATTTCTAAAAAAGCATATCAAAGCCTTTTGTTATTGTTGATTGTATTTTGGTCGGTTATACCTACTTTAACGACAACCAAATTTGAAAGTAATTCGTTATTGTGGTTTATGTTACTTTACGCAATATCAGGCTATATTAAATTATATGGATTAAATCCAAAAATAAAAAATAATCAATACGTAATAATTTTTGCGGTTGTATCAATACTAACTTACCTTTCCGGTATTGCTATAACTGTTGCCGGTGTAAAATTTAAGTCTGTTGCATCGCATTTTACTTATTTTTATAATCAAGAAAAGATAAATGTTTTAATAATTTGTGTGTCTTTATTTATGATATTTATTAATTTAAAAATGAACTATCATAAATGGATAAACATTATTGCATCTGCTTCATTTGGCGTTTATCTCATTCATGATGATAATTTTTTAAGAACTTTTATATGGAAAGATTTGTTTAATGTTTCATCTTTTGAAGGTTCTGCTGTTGTTATACCTTATTCAATAGCAGTGATTATAACATTATATGCTGTTTGTACAGCTATTGATTTGATTAGGCAAAAGGTGGTTGAAAAGCCATATTTGATTATCGTGGATAAGCTTTCGCAACCTGTTTGTAATAAGGTAAAGAAAGTAACGGATTGCATTAAAAAAATTGTTTTTTAAGATAAAACTAATTAAAATTAATTTAAAGGTGATATTTATGAAATTAAAAAACGGAATTGTTACAAATTCAATTGACGGCGAAAGCTTTGCCATTGCTACGGGTGAGGCTACTAAGGAGTTTAACGGTCTTATCAAAAACAATCCTACTGCTGCTTTTATTTTTGAACTTCTCAAAACTGAGCAAACGCCGGACAGTATTGTTAAAGCTATGACTGATAAATACGATGTTGATGAAGCTACTGCAAGGGCAGACGTTAATGAACTTTTAAACCTTTTAAAATCAAAAAATATTATTGAGGAATAATTATGAAATACACTTGCATTGAAAGTGAATATCTTGTGGCACTTCTAAAATGCGCACTAAAAAATGAGGATGTGCCGGATGTTCCTGTGGGACTTAATTGGGAAAAGCTTGTTAAACTTTCTAACGAGCAGCAGGTTTATTCTACAATTGCGCCTGTTATCAACAAAATCAATATACCTGTTGAGCAGGCTCAGGAGCTTACTTTTTATACACAAAATGAGCTTGTGCGTATGATTGCGATGAAAAACGAGCTTGAGCAGATTGAAAAGGAGCTTGAAGATAAGCAGATAAAGCATATTTATCTTAAAGGGCTTGAACTCAGAAATTATTATCCGAAAACTTCTATGCGCCAAATGAGCGACTATGATATTTTATATGATGAGTCAAGACGAAGCGATATAATCAAGATTATGAAAAAACGTGGCTTTGAACTTGTCAATTTCGAGGGATACGGTGATGATTTCGTAAAAAAGCCGTATTATACGTTTGAGTTTCACAGAGCGCTTTTTGGTGAACAGGATGAATTTAATCCTGATTTTAATCCGTGGGATAACGCAATTGAAATTCCAAAATCAAGCAGACTGCGTTTAACAAGAGAGGATAATTATCTTTATACTTTACTTCATCTTTATAAGCATTTTTATTGTAGAGAAAGTTGCGGAATTCGCTTTTATTGTGATATTTATTTGCTGCTTAGAAGTAATGATAAACTTGATTTTGATTATATTAACGAAAAGCTTAAATCTTATGGGGTTTTCGAGTTTAACAATACTGTTGTAAAGTTTGTTAATGCTCTTTTTGATGGCGCTTCGTGCGATGAGGAAGAACAAAAACTTTTAGATACTGTTTTTAAAAATGGTATTTACGGCAAGGCAGATGATAAAATTAAACAACGAATGGAACTTGCCGGCAGTTCTAAATTCAAATATTTATTTAGGCGTATTTTTCCGCCGAAATCGGAAATGGTAAAAAATTACAATATTTTGAAAAAACATATTGTATTGCTTCCTTTTATGTATATTTACAGGCTTGTCTACAAATCAATTAAAAAGTCTGATGTTGCAAAAAAAGAAATAAAAGAATTGAAAAAATATTAAGTAATATTCGGAGGATTAAAACTCTTGTCAGTTAGTAAGGACCATATTAGAAATTTTTCAATAATCGCCCATATCGATCATGGTAAATCAACTCTGGCAGACAGGCTTTTGGAGCTTACAAGCTCTGTCGCCAAGCGTGATATGCAAGAACAGATACTTGACGATATGGATCTTGAACGTGAGCGTGGTATCACTATTAAGGCACATGCCGTTAAGCTTGATTATACGGCTAAAAACGGTGAGGTTTATGAATTTAATCTTATTGATACACCGGGTCATGTCGATTTTAACTATGAGGTTTCACGTTCTCTTGCGGCTTGTGAGGGCGCAATCTTAATAGTTGACGCATCTCAGGGTGTGGAGGCGCAGACTCTTGCAAACACTTATCTTGCACTTGATCACGACCTTGATATTTTGCCCGTGATTAATAAAATCGACCTTCCTGCCGCAGACCCTGAAAGGGTAGCTCATGAGGTTGAGGATGTTATCGGTATTCCTTGTATGGACGCACCGAGAGTCAGCGCAAAAACAGGTCAAAATGTTGAAGAAGTGCTTGAATATATAGTTAATGAAATTAAGCCTCCGCAGGGTGATGACAATAAACCGCTTAAAGCGCTTATTTTCGACTCTGTTTATGATTCTTATCGTGGCGTTATTGTTTATGTTAGAATTATGGACGGTAAGATTAAAGCGGGCGACACTATGCGTATGATGGCAACGGGTGCGGAATTTACCGTTGTTGAGGTTGGTTATATGCGTGCAACTTCGCTTGAAAAGGCAGACGAGCTTTGCGCAGGCGAGGTTGGATATATTACCGCTTCTATTAAAACAGTAGGAGATGCAAGAGTCGGCGATACAGTTACCCTTGCAACCAATCCTGCACCTGAGGCACTTCCGGGATATCGTAAGGTTAATCCTATGGTATTCTGCGGCGTTTATCCTGCCGACGGTGCTGATTATGAAAATTTGCGTGACGCACTTGAAAAATTGCAATTAAACGACGCTTCTCTTTCCTATGAGCCTGAAACGTCGGGCGCTCTCGGTTTTGGTTTTAGATGCGGCTTTTTAGGTCTTTTGCATCTTGAGATTATTCAGGAAAGGCTTGAAAGGGAATATAATCTTGACCTTATCACCACTGTTCCGAGCGTTGTATATAAAATTCATATGACTGACGGTACTATGGTTGAGATTGACAATCCTACCAATTATCCCGATCCTGCTTATATTGATTACTGCGAAGAGCCGTTTGCAAACGCATATATTTATGTTCCGAGTGATTATGTAGGCACGGTTATGGATATGTGCCAGGACAGACGTGGCATTTTTAAAGATATGAAATATATCACAACAGACCGTGTTGATATTCATTATGAAATGCCGCTTAATGAAATTATTTATGATTTCTTTGATGACCTTAAGTCGAGAACGAGGGGCTATGCTTCGTTTGACTATGAACTTACCGATTACAGAAAGAGTGATTTGTGCAAGGTTGACGTTCTTTTGAACGGCGATATTATTGATGCACTTTCGTTTATTATCCATAGGGATAAGGCGTATGCACGTGCACGTCGAATTGCCGAACAGCTTAAAAAGCATATTCCACGCCACTTGTTTGAAATTCCTATTCAGGTTGCAATCGGCGGTAAGGTTATTGCGAGAGAAACTGTAAAAGCACTGCGCAAAGATGTACTTGCCAAGTGCTACGGCGGTGACGTTACCCGTAAGAAAAAGCTTCTTGAAAAGCAAAAAGAGGGTAAAAAGCGTATGCGCCAGTTCGGTCAGGTTGAAGTTCCGCAGGAGGCTTTCCTTGCAGTGCTTAAGCTTTCAAGCGATGAGGATAATTAAAAAATAATAATTATAGAAAATGGGCTTGAACATTACGTTCAAGCCCATTTAGACTGTCGATAAAGTGGATAAACCGTGCCGTGCTATAAAACGGAATTTCTTTCGACGTAACGTATAGCAAGGGCTTGCTCTTGCCGAAATAAAATACATTTATAGAAAAGAGGCTTGAACATTACGTTCAAGCCTTTTTTGGCACTTTCCGTCTTTTGCTCGGGGGCAGTACCAACGTACAGCACCCGCTCGCAAAATACGAAATTTATCTCACTTTCTCGAAGTCTCCCAGCGTGTAGAAAAAGTATAAATTAACGCTTACAGTTATTATGTTTTAGCAAATCATACCTGCTTCAATCCAGTTCATTACCGAAGGATATTCCTCTTTGTAATTATCAAGCTGGTCGTGGTTGGTGTCAATAAATGCCTGCATTTCGTCGTAATCTTCAAAATCAAAAGTGAAGTCCTGTTCAAAAGCATAACTTGCGGTAAACATTAAATCAAAAAGGTCATCAGCTGAAAATTCGTCAAGCATTTTATCAGCCGTAATTTCCGTTATATAGTCAAGAGCATTCTTAACCGTGAGGTCAAAGTCGTTTTCGTCAACCTCAATTTCAGGGTCTGATTTGCAATAATTTAAGATATCTTCGTCGCCGTATCCGAGAGTTTGAATATAATCAATAACGTCCTCAAATCCGGTTTCATTTACTTCGTCGTAAAGTCTATACATAAATTCGCCTAAAAGATTTTGAATCGCTGTTGCCTTGAAAATTGCGTCAATTTCGTGGCCGTCCTCGTCTGTAATAACAAAACCGCTTTCTTTAAAGGTATCCCATATTAATTGATAAAAGCAAGTGTGTTGCTCATTTTCTCCAAAAATCGCTTCTTGAATATAGCTTTCAATATCCATTTGTATTCTCCTGTGTTTTAATTTGTTAATATTATATACTATATAATATTTATTTTCAATATTGCATTATATTTTTATATAAGCTATAATTGATATGTATAAATTTTTTGTTTATTTTAGGGGTGCAGCTATGAAAATAAAAATTACAAGCGGTGAAAATTATGCCGTTTTGGGTCTTGACGGCGCAATGCTTAATTCGCTTAATAAGAATAATACGGAATATCTTTGGCAGGGAGACGCTAAATATTGGGCAGGGCAGGCGCCCGTTTGTTTCCCGATTACAGGTGTGCTTCCAAACGGTGAAATGGAGGCTTTCGGCAAAAGATGCACAATGAAACGCCACGGTGTTGCGAGAATTAATCCTTTTGAGGTTTTAGAACAGCATAAAAACAGTGTTACTTTTGTTCAAAGAAGCGATGAAAATACTAAGCGTGATTTTCCGTTTGATTATGAACTTAAAATTAAATATACGATTAACGGCGATACCGTTACTAATGAATATATAGTTACAAACACGGGTGAGGATAAGCTTCCGTTTGTTATCGGCGGGCATCCGGCGTTTAATTGTCCGCTTTCAAACGGTGAAAAATTTGAGGATTACAAGGTTGTTTTCGATAAAAATATTACCAAGCCGTGCCTAAGACCCAATCACCATACAGGGCTTGTAAACGTGTTTGAAAAATTTGACGAAATGCACGGCGGTGACACACTTTCTCTTGTTCACGAATTGTTTGAGGAAAAAGATGCACTTATCTTTGAAAATTGCGAAGCTAAAAGCGCTACTCTTATCGGCAAAAGCGGTAAAGGTGTAAAGATAGAATTTCAGGATATGAACAATCTTCTTATTTGGTCTGCTGTCGGTAATGCCCCTTTTGTTGCTCTTGAGCCGTGGACAGGGCTTGCAAGTTGTAATGATGAGGACGGACTTTTTGAACATAAAAGAGGAATGACTGTTCTTGAAAAGGACGAAACCGCTTCTTTCAAGTTTAAAATTACAATGATTTAAAGTATTGTATATAATGTGTTAATATATTAATTATAAAATATTTTTGGTGGTTAAATGAATTACGGATTTATAAAAACGGCTGCAAGCAGCTTAAAACTTAAGGTTGCCGATGTAAGCTTTAATACTTCTATAATTAAAGAAGCAATTGACAGCGCACTTGAAAAAAATGTTAAACTTCTTGTCACTCCGGAGCTTTCTGTTACAGGCTATACATGCGCAGATTTGTTCTTTGCACGAACACTTTTGATTGAAAGCGAGAGGGCAGTGGCTGAACTTGCCGATTATATTAAGGGCAAGGATATAGTTCTTCTTGTCGGCGCACCCGTGCCTTTCTTTAATAAACTTTATAATTGCGCTGTTGTGATTGATAAGGACGGCGTTAAAGGTATTGTGCCCAAAAAGCACCTTGCAAATTATAACGAATTTTACGAAAAAAGATGGTTCGCTTCGGGCTTTGATTTTAAAGAGGTGCAAAGCATTTCTTATGCCGGATTTGATACTCAAATAGGCGACATTGTTTTTGATTTGGGCTCCGGCGCAATCATTGGTGTTGAACTTTGCGAGGATTTGTGGGTGCCTAACCCGCCAAGCAGTTTTTTTGCTTTATGCGGCGCAAATATTATTGCTAATCTTTCGGCAAGCGACGAATACGTTTCAAAAGCGCAGTATCGCCGTGAACTTGTGGCTAATCAGTCTGCAAGGTGTGTTTGCGCTTATGTTTATTCGGGCGCTTCTGTTTTTGAAAGTACAACCGACCTTGTTTTTTCAGGCGCAACTCTTGTGTGTGAAAACGGAACGGTTTTGAGCGAGGGCGAACGCTTTAAGCGTGAAAACGTGCTTACCGTTGCCGATGTTGACGTTGAAAGGCTTTTAAGTCAAAGACGTTCAAATATGTCGTTTGAAAACAGCAATGATAAAACAGAATGCGTTAAATTAAATCTTGAAAATAAAAATAATGACCTTGAAAACAGGTTTGTTGACTCAATGCCTTTTGTTCCGAGTGATAATGAAAAAAGAGCGCAAAGATGCAAGGAAATTTTTGCCATTCAGGCAAGCGGACTTGCCAAGAGGATTGAACACGTGGGTTCAAACGGTGTTGTTGTCGGCATTTCCGGCGGTCTTGATTCAACTCTTGCACTTCTTGTAAGCGTCTCTGCAATGAAACTTCTCGGCAAGAATAACAGCGATATTTTGGGCGTTACAATGCCGGGGTTCGGCACAACGGACAGGACTTATCAAAATGCAATCGACCTTATGAAGTCTCTCGGAGTTACGATAAAGGAAATCAGTATTAAGGATGCGTGCGTTTTGCATATGAAAGATATTGAGCATGACAGCTTAGTTAAGGATATCACTTATGAAAATACGCAGGCAAGGGAAAGAACGCAAATTCTTTTTGACCTTGCAAATAAGCACGGCAAGCTTCTTGTCGGAACGGGTGATTTGAGCGAGCTTGCAATGGGCTGGTGCACATATAACGGGGATCATATGAGCATGTACGGCGTTAATGCAAGCGTTCCTAAAACTCTTGTTAAATATCTTGTTGAATATGTTGCAAACGTAAGCGATAAAAAAACGGCGGATATTCTTTTCGATGTACTTGATACTCCCGTATCGCCTGAGCTTTTGCCGCCTGACGAAAACGGCAACATTGCTCAAAAAACGGAGGATAATATCGGCCCTTATGAGCTTCACGATTTCTTTTTGTATAATTTTGTTCGCTTTGGCTTTGAAAAAAATAAGATTAAAAGGCTTGCTCTTAAAGCTTTTGACGGTAAATATGATGAAAATACAATTTCAAAATGGCTGACTGTGTTTACAAAAAGATTTTTTATCAGTCAGTTTAAGCGTTCCTGTATTCCTGATTCTCCAAAGGTCGGCTCTGTTTCACTCAGTCCGAGAGGGGATTGGAGAATGCCGAGTGACGCATCGTTTAATGCATTTATATAATTAATATTTAGGAGTGTTATTTATGAAAAAAATTATTGCGGCTTTATTAGCTGTTGTTATGATTATGACGGTTGCATTTGCTTTTGCATCCTGTTCTTCAAAAAAATATACCGATAAAGAGGTTACCATTCCTGTTACTGACGAAAACGGTGAAACCGTTACAGATGAGCAGGGCAAGGTTGTGACTGAGGTGTCAACCGAGTCAGGGAAAGACGGTAATGCTTCCTCGACTGTTTCTGCTTCAAAGACCAACGCTTCCTCAAAAGCTTCTTCAACAAAGAAAAATGAAAGCGCTAAGGCAAATAAAGAGGACAAGACCACAAAAAAAGCTTCATCGACTAAGAAAGCGGAAATAGCCAAAAAGAATGAAGCCACAACAGATAAAAAAGAAACAACTACTAAGGAAACTACTACCGAAAAGCCTGAAAAGCGTGAGGTTATTGTAAGAGTTCAATTGCCTAATTCAAGCGATTTAAAGCAAGCTAAGCTTACAATAAAATATAAGACCGATAAGGACAAGGAATATAAAACACTTAAAATTGATGACCCGAATGACAAGAAAAATCAGCTTGATTATGAGGTAGTTAAACTTGACGGAAAAACCGTTAAAAAGTACAGTCTCGGTAAAATTAAGGGTGATGTTAAGGTTAAAGTGTCAATTTCAGGAGTTGAGCTGACAGGAAACGCTGCAACAATTAAGTCAAACGAAAGCAGTGCTACAATAGCTCCGGCTTCAGGCATCGATATTGCAATAGGTAAAAAGGATTAATTAGTGAAAATTGCAATTTTGTATAACGAATGTGTAATATAAATTGTTGAAATTATATAATTTTAATGATATAATCAAAACAAGCGTGATGTAATTTTGGCAATATATTATATCTAATTACGTTTGTTTTTAACTTAAGGGAGGAAATTTAATGGCAAGAAAGAAAAAGACCATGGACGGTAACAGTGCCGCTGCGCACGTTAGTTATGCGTTTACAGAGGTCGCTGCTATTTATCCTATTACTCCGTCATCAAATATGGCAGAGGAAACGGACGCTATGGCAGCAAGAGGAGTAAAAAATATCTTTGGGCAAACAGTACGTGTTGCAGAGATGGAATCTGAGGGCGGTGCAGCAGGTGCTGTTCACGGCTCACTTTCAGCAGGTGCGCTTACTACAACATATACGGCATCGCAGGGTCTTCTTTTGATGATTCCGAATATGTATAAAATCGCAGGCGAGCTTATTCCGTCTGTTATCCACGTATCGGCTCGTTGCGTATCTACTCACGCACTTAATATTTTCGGCGACCATTCAGACGTTATGGCTTGCCGCCAAACGGGTTATGCAATGCTTTGCTCGGCTAATGTTCAGGAAGTTATGGACCTCGGCGCAGTAGCTCACCTTTCAACACTTAAGAGCAGAGTGCCGTTTTTGCATTTCTTTGACGGATTCCGTACTTCTCACGAAATTCAAAAGATTGAAGTTTGGGATTATGATGAACTCAAATCTATGGTGGATATGGATGATGTTCAGGCATTCCGTGCAAGAGCGCTTAATCCTGAAAGACCTGTTCTTCGTGGCTCTGCCGAAAACAGTGATATATTCTTCCAGCACAGAGAGGCTTGCAATAAGTATTATAATGACGCTGTTGCAACAACCGAGATGTATATGAATATGGTTAATGAAAAGCTCGGTACCGATTATAAGCTTTTCAACTACTATGGTGCAGAGGATGCCGACAGAGTAATTGTTGCTATGGGCTCTGTTTGCGATACTATTAAGGAAACAATTGATTTTCTTAACGCACGTGGCGAAAAGGTTGGTATGATCAAGGTTCATCTTTACAGACCTTTCTCTGTTAAACACCTTATTGACGTTATTCCTGACAGTGTTAAGACGATTTCTGTTATTGACAGAACTAAGGAACCCGGTTCACTCGGCGAACCTCTTTTCCTTGATGTTGTTGCCGCTCTTAAAAACTCTAAGTTCAGCAATGTTCCTGTTTACGGCGGACGTTACGGTTTAGGCTCGAAGGATACACTTCCTGCTCATATCATTTCCGTTTATAACAATATGAATGCAGAAAAGCCTAAGACAGAGTTTACTCTTTCAATCAACGATGACGTAACAAATCTTTCACTTGAAGTTACCGAAAGCCCTGACACAACGCCTAAGGGTACAACCTCTTGCAAATTCTGGGGTCTCGGCTCTGACGGAACAGTCGGCGCAAATAAGGATTCTATCAAGATTATCGGTGATAATACGGATATGTATGCTCAGGGTTATTTCTTCTATGATTCGAAAAAGTCAGGCGGTATAACCGTATCTCATCTTCGTTTCGGCTCATCTCCGATTACTTCAACATATCTTATCAATAAGGCTAATTTTGTTGCATGTCATAATCCGTCTTATGTAACTAAATATGATATGGTGCAGGATATTGTGCCGGGAGGTACGTTCCTTCTCAACTGTATTTGGTCGCCTGAGGAACTTGATAAGCAGCTTCCTGCCAAGATGAAGAGATATATTGCAGAAAATAATATTAATTTCTACACTATCAACGGTATTAAGATTGCCGAGGAAGTAGGGCTTCCGGGCAGAGCTTCAACCATTCTTCAGTCTGCATTCTTCACAATTGCAAATATTATCCCTGTTGATAAGGCAATTGAGCTTATGAAAAAGGCTGTTGTTAAGAAGTTCTCTAAAAAGGGCGAAGCTATCGTAAACGCTAACTGCAACGGTATTGACCGTGGCTCAAAGGAAATTGTTAAGATTGACGTTCCTGAAAGCTGGAAGAATGCGGCTGACGAGGAAAAGGAACTTGTTATTCCTACAAATCGCCCTGAAATGAAAGACTTTGTTAAGAATATTCTTCATCCTATCGACCATCTCCACGGTGATGATTTACCTGTTTCTAAGTTTGTAGACAGAGCAGACGGTGTATATCCTCAAGGCTCTGCCGCATTTGAAAAAAGAGGTATTGCTATTACTGTTCCTGAATGGGACGGCACAAAATGTGCTCAGTGTAACCTTTGTTCAATGGTTTGCCCTCACGCAGTTATTCGCCCTGTTTGCCTTAATGATGAAGAGGCAAAGAATGCTCCTGAAGGTACACAGCTTGTTAAACATAAAAAGACTGATTATCAATATGCTATTATTGTTTCTACTCTTGACTGTACAGGTTGTGGCTCTTGTGCAAATGTTTGCCCTACAAAGTCGCTTACAATGAAGCCTATTGCTTCTCAACTTAAATCTCAACCGGTTTATGACGCTCTTTCGCAGATTGATGCTAAGCCGGAGGTGCTTACAAATAATACTATCGGCGTTCAGTACAGAAAGCCTTATCTTGAATTTTCAGGCGCTTGCGCAGGCTGCGGTGAAACACCTTATGCTAAGCTTGCTACCCAGCTTTACGGCGACAGAATGTATATTGCAAATGCAACAGGCTGTTCGTCAATTTGGGGCGGCTCTGCTCCGTCAACACCGTATACTGTTGACAAAAACGGCCACGGCCCTGCTTGGTCTAACTCGCTATTCGAGGATAATGCCGAATTCGGTTACGGTATGATGCTTGCTCAAAAGCAAATCCGTGAAAGACTTGCCGCTGACGCACAGGTACTTCTTGATACATCTGTTTCAGCAGAGGCTCAGGCTTGGCTTGATACTTATGAAAATGCCGCAACAAATACTGAGGCTGCAGATAAGCTTATTGCCGCTCTCGAAAATGCAAAGCTTGACGGCGAGGCTAATGATGCTAAGGTTGATTTCCTTAAGGATAAGGACTATGCCGCTAAGAAGTATCAATTCATATTCGGCGGTGACGGTTGGGCTTACGATATCGGTTTCGGCGGTCTTGACCACGTAATCGCTCAAAATCAGGACGTTAATATCGTAGTATTTGATACAGAGGTTTATTCTAATACAGGCGGTCAGGCTTCTAAGGCTACTCCTACAGGTGCGGTTGCTAAGTTTGCCGCTTCCGGTAAGGTAGTTAAGAAGAAAGACCTTGCTCAAATCGCTATGAGCTACGGCTATGTATATGTTGCTCAGGTTGCTATGGGTGCTAATGCCGCTCAATGCCTTAAGGCATTCCAAGAGGCTGCCGCTTATAACGGACCTTCGCTTATTATATGCTATGCTCCTTGTATTAACCACGGTATCAAGATGCCGTTTAATCAGACTGAACAGAAAAAGGCTGTCGCAGCAGGATATTGGAACTTATTTAGATTTAATCCTGCACTTGCAGAAGAAGGTAAAAACCCATTCTCGCTTGACAGCAAGGCTCCGACGGCTGATTACGTTGAATTTATCGAGGGTGAAACAAGATATTCTGCTCTTAAACGCTCATTCCCGGGCAAGGCAGAGGAACTCTTTGGTATTGCTGCAGAAAATTCAATTGAAAAATATAATAAGCTTGCTAAGCTTGTTGATTTCTATGCTCCGAGCAAAGACTGATAATAGTTGAAAATATTTAAGGGTAACGGTTAATTTGCCGTTACCCTTATTTTATATTTTAATCGAGCATTATATATGAAAAAACGAGAAAAAGTGAGTAAATGAGAGATTATCACTATATTTATAAAATTATTGTTGACTATTAAACTCTCTTGTGTTATTATATTCAAGCAAAAGAAAAAGGGCCGTTTAGGTCAAATGTTTTAGGAGGATTTGATTATGTCAACATTTTTACCAAAAGCTGACGAAATCACTCGTAACTGGTATGTTATTGACGCTGCCGGCAAGCCTCTCGGACGTGTAGCAAGTGAAGCTGCAGTTCTCCTCAGAGGTAAGCACAAGCCAATCTTCACACCAAACGTAGATTGCGGTGACTTCGTAATTATTATCAACACAGACAAAGCAGTTCTTACAGGTGACAAGCTTAACAAGAAGCTTTATCAGCATCACACAGGTTATATCGGTAACCTTAAGGAAGTTAAGTACGGCACACTTATGGCTGAAAAGAGTGATTTTGCTATGCAGCTTGCTGTTAAGGGTATGATTCCTGACACAACACTCGGCAGAAAGCAGCTCACAAGATGCCATATTTACAAGGGCGCAGACCATAAGCACGAGGCTCAGAAGCCTGTAGCTTATGAATTATAATAGGAGGTATCTGAGTTATGTATGAAACTAATCCATATTTCTACGGAACAGGTAGAAGAAAAGAATCAGTAGCACGTGTACGCTTATACGCAGGTACCGGCAAAATCACAATCAACGACAGAGATATTGACGATTACTTTGGTCTTGAAACACTTAAGCTTATCGTTCGTCAGCCACTCACTCTTACAGAAACAGGCGAAAAGCTTGACGTTGTATGCAGAGTAAACGGCGGCGGTGTAACAGGTCAGGCAGGCGCAATCCGTCACGGTATTGCAAGAGCTCTTCTTCAGTATGACGAGTCACTTCGTCCTGCTCTTAAGAAGGCAGGCTTCCTCACTCGTGACCCAAGAATGAAGGAAAGAAAGAAACCTGGTCTCAAAAAAGCACGTCGTGCACCACAGTTCTCAAAGAGATAATCTGTTTATCCGAAACGCTCCTGTTATCAGGGGCGTTTTTGTTTTCATTAGGTTTATATAAAAGTCACTTTGAACGGTATGAAGTTTGCGACGACGTCGTGCACCTCGCAGGGCGGTGCCCTAAAAATCATTCACATTATAAATAATGCTCTGATTTTTAGACCGCTACTAAGCTCTTGTTGTTCCCTTTGTCTGCCACAGGCAGCGGTCACAAACGAGCCAATTCTCAAAGAGATAATTATTTATCTTTTCAACAGCGTTTCCGTTTTGGAAGCGCTGTTTTTTGCACGATGAGCTTTTTTCTAAATTGAGGCTTCCGAAATGCTCCTGTTATCAGGGGCGTTTTTTGCAATTATATCTCTATTATGGTATGATTGTGACGGAAAACATAATGAGCGACGAATTTAAAGACATTGAAAAATTATATGAAAAGTGCTAAATTTTAATCTTGATTTTTGTGTAGCCATAGGTTTAACCTTATAGTGAATATAGGACAAAATCTTCTTGAATTCCTACTAAAAAGGTAGTATAATGTCTACTGAAATATGTATTTGTTAAAAATCGGGTGGTTATAATGAAAATTAAAGATATAATAAATAGTAAAAAGGTTACTGTTTCGTTTGAGGTTTTTCCTCCGAAGCAGTGGGATAAAATTGCAAATACAAAGAAAATCGTTGAGGAAATGGTAAAGGACAAGCCGTCGTTTATGAGTGTTACCTACGGTGCGGCAGGAACTACAAGCGGCTTTACAACAGAGATTGCAAATGCGATTAAAGAGGGCGGAGTTGAGCCGCTTTCTCACCTTACCTGCCTTACTTCTACCAAGGAAAAAATCGACAGTGTTTTGGATGAGTTGGAGGCAAACGGTATTGAAAACGTGCTTGCTTTAAGAGGCGATATTCCTAAGGATTTTGAAATGGGCGAAAATCAATATTTTCACCACGCTTTTGAGCTTGTGAATGAAATTAAGGCAAGGGGAAAGTTTTGCGTAGGTGCGGCGTGCTATCCGGAAACTCACCCTGAGTCTAAAAACAGGGTTGATGATATCGCAAGGCTTAAGGAAAAAGTTGATTGCGGCGTCGATTTTATCACAACTCAAATGTTTTTTGATAATGATAAATTTTATAACTTCCGTGAAATGTGCGCTATAAAAGAGATTAACGTGCCGATTATAGCAGGAATTATGCCGATTACAAACGCTAATCAAATTAAGAGAAGCTTGGAGCTTTCAAATGCATCTCTTCCCGCTAAGTTTAATAAGATTATGGAGCGCTTCGGCGAAAATCCTGACGCTATGAAGCAGGCAGGTATTGTTTATGCAACAGAGCAAATAATAGACTTGATGGCAAACGGGGTTAATAATATTCATATTTATACTATGAATAAGCCTGACGTTGCACATCAAATTATGGAAGGACTTTCGGCAATTATAAATGAATAGGACAGAAATACTCCACTATTTGCGTACCAATTCAAAAGTAGACGATAAAAGGCTTCTTGACCTTATTGATGATTGTTGCAACGAGGTTAACAAATGCGTAAGGCCTAAAACCATTCATCGTATTTTTGATTGCACGGTAAATGATGACGAGGTTATTGTTGAAAATCAGGTTTTTAAAAGCAAGCGCCTTGCGGATAATATGAAGGGCTGTAAAAGAGTTTGCATTTTTGGTGCGACTCTCGGCACTGAATGTGACAGGCTTTTGAGAACGTATGCCTCAACCGATATAACGAGGGCAACGGTGCTACAAGCCTGCCTTGCATCTAAGATTGAAGAGGTTTGCGACGGGATTGAGGATGAATTAAAAAAGCAGGGAATGACTCTTCGCAGTCGATATTCTCCTGGCTATTTTGACCTTGATATAAAGGAAAATAAAAAATTATTTGAATTAATGGATATAACAAAGCGTATCGGGCTTACGATTACGGGCACCTGCCAAATGGTTCCGTCAAAGTCCGTTACGGCATTTATAGGTATTGAAAATGATTAGATTTTTTGACGGCGGTATGGGCAGTATGCTCAATCTTGCGGCAGGCGAACTGCCTGAAAAGCTTAATATCAGCGAGCCTGAAAGAGTTTTTGCTGTTCATAAGGGATATGCAGATGCAGGCGCAGAATTTATTACGGCTAACACCTTTGGCGCTAACTCGCTTAAATATGATAATGTAGATGAGCTTGTAAAGGCAGGCGTTGCGCTTGCTAAAAAAGCAGGCAAATATGTTGCGCTTGATATCGGTCCAACCGGTAAGCTTTTGAAGCCTATGGGCGATCTTGAATTTGAAAGAGCAGTTGAGCTTTTTTCAGAGGTTGTAAGAGCAGGCAAGGACGGCTCCGACGTTGCAATTATTGAAACTATGAGCGATATGTATGAGCTTAAGGCGGCTGTAATCGCTGTTAAGGAAAATTCGGATTTGCCGATTATCACTTCGATGATTTTTGACGAATCGGGCAGGCTTCTTACAGGCGGCGACGTTAAAAGTGCCGTTGCTATGCTTGAGGGACTTAGAGTTGACGCTATCGGATTTAACTGCGGCTTAGGCCCTAAGCAAATGATTCCTCTTGTTAAGGAGCTTAGAGAGTGTACCTCGCTTCCTATTCTCGTTATGCCAAATGCAGGGCTTCCCGAATCTGTTGACGGCAAGACTGTTTATAATGTTTCGCCTGACGAATTTGCGCAAGATATGAGAGAGATTGCCAAGCTCGGCGTGTCGATTTTGGGCGGCTGCTGCGGTACAACTCCAAAGCATATTGCCAAAATGATTGAACTTTGCAAGGACATTCCCGATAATGTTCCCGAAAAGAAAAACGATACGGTTGTTTGCTCTTATTCAAGCGCCGTTACTATCGGTGAAAAGCCTGTGGTTATCGGCGAAAGAATTAACCCAACGGGTAAAAAGCTTTTTAAGGAAGCACTTAGAAATAACAATATCGATTATATAATTAAAGAGGGTATGGCTCAGCAGGAAAAGGGCGCTCATATCCTTGATGTAAATGTCGGCTTGCCTGAAATTGACGAGGTGCAGATGCTTCAAGACGCTGTGTTTAATCTTCAAAGCGTTCTTTCTCTTCCGCTTCAGCTTGATTCAAGCAACACTCAGGCTCTTGAAAAGGCAATGCGTATGTATAACGGCAAGGCGATGATTAACTCTGTAAACGGCAAGCAGTCGTCAATGAGTGAGGTTTTCCCGCTTGTTCAAAAATACGGCGGCGTTGTTGTTTGCCTTTGCCTTGACGAAAGCGGTATTCCCGAAACGGCGCAGGGCAGAATTGATATCGCAAAGAAAATCATCAAAACAGCCGAAAGCTATGGTATAGATAAAAAAGACCTTGTAGTTGATGCACTTGTAATGACAATTTCAACTAACAAGGATAATTCGAAAGAAACGCTTAAAGCGGTTGATTATATCCGTCACGAGCTTGGTGTCGGCACGGTTTTAGGTGTGTCAAATATCAGCTTCGGTTTGCCTAAAAGAGAGGCGATTAATACCGCTTTCTTTACCCTTGCTCTTAAGGCAGGCTTGTCGGCGGGTATTATAAATCCCTTGAGCGAAAGTATGATGAATGCCTATTATTCGTATAATGCTCTTGAGGGATTTGACGATAACTGCACACAGTATATCGAATCTGTTACCGCTTCTGCCAATACTGCGACGGCAACAGGTGTGACCGATTTGAAAATGGCTATCATCAAGGGTATGAAAGAGGATGCAGGCGCTTGCGCTAAGGAACTGTTAAAAGATACGCCGGCGCTTGACGTTATTAATGATTATATTATCCCTGCGCTTGACGTTGTCGGCGACGGATTTGAAAAAAATAAGGTGTTCCTCCCTCAGCTTCTTATGAGTGCTGATTCCGCAAAGGCAGCATTTGACGTTATCAAAGAACATTTGATTTTGGCAGGAGAACAGAAAAAAAGCGAGCATAAGGTTGTAATCGCAACCGTTGAGGGCGATATCCACGATATTGGCAAAAATATTGTTAAGGTTCTTATGTCAAATTACGGATTTGATATTATTGATTTGGGCAAGGACGTTAAGTGCGAAAGAGTGCTTGAAGAGGTACAAAAGCAGGGCGTTAAGCTTGTCGGTCTTTCAGCCTTGATGACTACAACCGTGCCTAATATGGAAAAAACGATTAAGCTTATCCACGATAATACGGACGCAAAAGTGTTTGTCGGCGGTGCTGTTCTTACAAAGTCGTATGCCAAAATGATTAATGCCGATTGGTACGCTAAGGACGCAATGGAAAGTGTAAGAATAGCTAAGGAATTTTTCGGAGGTGAGAAGTAATGATGGTTTCCACCAAGGGCAGATATGCTCTCAGAATTATGGCTGACCTTGCCGAAAATCAAGAGGGCGGTCCCGTATCGCTTAAGGATATTGCCGAACGTGAAAATATCGGCATAAAATATCTTGAAATCATTGTTTCATCTCTTAATAAAAACGGACTTTTAAAGAGCGTTCGTGGCAAAAACGGCGGCTATATGCTCAACCGTGAGCCAAAGGAATATACAATTGCTTCAATTCTCAATGCGGCAGAGGGCAGCCTTGCTCCCGTTGCGTGCGTTAGTGACGGCGACTGCGAAAATGCACCAAGCTGTAAAACTTACGTTCTTTGGAAAGAACTTGATGACGTGATTGAGGATTTCTTATCGTCTAAAACCTTGGCAGATATATTATAATACTGTTATGTAACCTGTTGCGAAAATTAAAATATCTATAATTAAGAACAAAGTTGAATTATATAACATTATCAAACGGGCGATTAATAATCGCCCCTACGGCGTCGAAAGAAAATACGTGTTTGAATAAATTTTTGCAAAATTTATAATAAACACTCCGTTCCTTTCTCCTCGCAAAATCCGCCGTACAGCAGTGCGTCGGATTTTGGAATACCGTAGGGGCGACCATTGGTCGCCTATTGAATTGTAATTGAATAAATTAAAGGACAACGGAATGTTAAAATTTCCGTTGTCCTTATTTTTTATCTGTTCTGCCGAGAATATAATCTATGCTTGTATTGTAAAAATAAGCAGGAATTTGAGGATATGCTAAAGCTAAAGGAAAGGATAGAAAACAGATAGGTAATGTTACCTCTGCGCAACATACAAAATTAATTAAAAAAACGACAAATATTCCTGATTATTGACAATATTATGTGTGTATTATATAATTTGAAATGGACAAAGGAAACTGTCGAATACGGTAGGCGGTTAGCCCTCTTATTCCAAGAGGGTTGTTATCCCTCTTGAGATTTAATCAAAAGGGGGAGATATTATGGAATATGCAACAATAATTACCTTGGTACTTATTATTATACTGATTCTTATAATAAAAAAATAACCGCCCTGTGTCCTGGAAAAACAAGGGTGGTTATTTAATCACTATTCCGGGCTAACCGTCTATCCGATAAGCCCTTTGTCTATAATTATATTAGCATAGAATAATATATTTGTCAACACGCATCAATAATGCGTGTTTTTATATGCTTATTTATTAATCAGGGTAGCCGTTAGGGTTTTGGCTCTGCCATCTCCAGCTATCCTCGCACATTTCGTCAAGTCCTCTTTCAGCCTTCCAGCCAAGTTCTTTGAGTGCCTTGCTTGGGTCTGAATAGCAGGTAGCAATATCGCCGTCACGACGAGGTCCGATAACGTAAGGGATTTCCTTGCCTGAAGCCTTTTCAAATGATTTAACAACGTCAAGAACAGAGTAGCCGATTCCTGTGCCGAGGTTGTAGATAAAGAGTCCGTCCTCACCCTCAACCTTTTCGACAGCCTTGATATGGCCGAGTGCAAGGTCAACAACGTGAATATAGTCACGAACGCCTGTTCCGTCAGGAGTATCATAATCGTCGCCGAATACATTAAGGTGGTCAAGCTTACCGATAGCAACCTGAGTGATATAAGGCATAAGGTTGTTAGGAATACCGTTAGGGTCTTCGCCCATTGTGCCGCTCTTGTGAGCACCGATTGGGTTGAAATAACGAAGAAGGCAGATTGACCAGCTGTTGTCTGAAACATAAAGGTCTTTAAGTATACATTCAATCATAAACTTAGTTCTGCCGTAAGGGTTGGTAACTCCGCCAACCTCCATATCCTCGGTAAGAGGGGATACGTTGTTCATACCGTAAACCGTAGCCGATGATGAAAATACAATCTTCTTGCAACCGTGCTTTCTCATAACGTCAAGCAAAACAAGCGTGCCCGTTACGTTGTTATCAAAATATTCAAGCGGCTTATGTACGCTTTCGCCTACTGCCTTTAAGCCTGCAAAGTGAATAACAGATGTAATGTTTTCCTTTTCAAAAACATTGCTTAAGCCCTCGGCATCTCTTATATCACATTCATAAAAGCTGAAATCCTTTCCGACTAAAGCTTTGATTCTGTCATAAGAACTTTTCTTGCAGTTGTAAAGATTATCTACTACTACAACATCCTGACCCGCATTCATAAGTTCAACGCAGGTGTGTGAACCGATATAACCGAGACCGCCTGTAACTAATACTGACATAATGCTACCTCCGTAGTTTTATATAAAAAATATTTTTGTTTATTAATATGCTTTGCCCCAATAGAGCATTTTTTTTGCAGGCTTGCCGCAGCAAACACAAACGTCTGAAATTTCTTCTTGGTCAAACGGAATACAACGAGAGCCGACACCTGTAATTTCCTTTACTTTGTCCTCACATTCCTCACTGCCGCACCACATAGCCTTAACAAAGCCGTCGCCGTTTTCCTCAAGCGCCTTTATGATTTCGTCTGTAGATTTGCATTTATATGTTCTTCTCTCTCTGTTTTCAAGAGCATTTTTGTAAAGCCCGTCACGAACTTCTTGAAGCTTTTGAGGAATAACTGTTGAAATGTCATCAAGAGAAACTACGGTTTTCTCTCTGTTGTGCCTTGTAACTACAACACATTGATTATTTTCAATATCTCTCGGTCCGATTTCAACTCTTACTGGAACGCCCTTCATTTCATATTCCGCAAACTTCCAGCCCGGTGAATTTTCACTGTCGTCAATCTTAGCTCTGCAAACCTTTTTGAGTTCGTCGCAAAGAGCATTAGCCCTGTCAAGTACGCCTTCCTTGTGCTGAGCGATAGGAACAACGATAACCTGAATAGGTGCAACGGCAGGCGGTAAAACAAGACCGTTGTCGTCACCGTGAGTCATAATGATTGCGCCTATTAATCTTGTAGTCATACCCCAAGATGTCTGATGAGGGTATGCAAGCTTGTTTTCTTTATTTGAAAATTGAATGTCAAATGCCTTGGCAAAACCGTCGCCGAAATAGTGGCTTGTGCCTGCCTGAAGTGCCTTGCCGTCGTGCATAAGCGCTTCAATACAATATGTACGTTCGGCACCTGCAAATTTGTCGCTGTCGGTTTTCATACCCTGAACAACAGGCATTGCAAGGTCTTCTTGGCAGAATTTTGTATATACATTAAGCATTCTTTCTGTTTCTTCAATCGCTTCCTCTGCCGTTTCGTGAAGAGTGTGACCTTCCTGCCATAAAAATTCTCTTGAACGAAGGAAAGGTCTTGTTGTTTTTTCCCATCTTACAACCGATACCCACTGATTGTAAAGCTTAGGTAAATCTCTGTAAGAATGAACAACATCTCTGAAATGTTCGCAGAAAAGTGTTTCCGACGTAGGTCTTACGCAAAGCCTTTCTTCAAGCTTTTCGTTTCCGCCGTATGTTACCCATGCACATTCAGGTGCAAAACCCTCAACGTGGTCTGCCTCTTTTTTAAGCAAGCTTTCAGGGATAAACATTGGCATATTAACATTCTCGTGGCCAAGCTCCTTGAACATACCGTCAAGAATTCTTTGAATATTTTCCCAAATTGCGTAGCCGTAAGGTCTTATTACCATACAGCCTTTTACGCTTGTGTAAGAAACGAGCTCTGCTTTTTTGCACACGTCAGTGTACCATTTCGCAAAATCCTCGTCCATAGATGTGATGGAATCAACCATCTTTTTTTGGTCGTTTGCCATATTTGTGACTCCTTGTCATATGATAGTGATAGTTTAGATAATAGTTTTAAATTACGTTTAATTCTTATTATATAATAACAGAGACAAGATGTAAACACTATTTTTGAACAAAAATTTTTAACAGAATTCGTTTTTTTATGACATATTGCCATTTCTTTTGCTTGTTCTTGATTTGTTCATAATTGGTTGATATATTAGAGCTGTAGGCAAAATATGCTTATAGCGGTTATCTATGGTAAATATGACATAGTGTTTGTTGTCTTTTTGCACAAATATAATTTGATTGTTTTGTGTAATTTGTCCAACACTACAAATAGTAATGAAATGTGTTACAATATGTATATTTTGGATGAAAAAGACTTGAATTCGCATTTTTATTGTAGTATAATCACGACAGTACAAACAAGGGGGTGACTGCAACGTTTGATACTATTTTAATGAAGGTGGATCTTCAAAAAGAACTTACCGACCAGCTCGAACTGAAAGAAGTTTTCAGCTTTAAGATTGGTAATTTTAAGCTCGGCTTCGATGAGGCAACAGTGGTAAGCTGGATAATTATTGCGGTAATGACAGTTCTTGCGATTATCTTAACCCGAAATCTCAAAGTAACAGGAGAAATTTCAAAGCGTCAGGCATTGCTCGAGCTTGCTTATGAAAAAGCGCAAGACTTTTTCAGGGGCATAATGGGAGAAAAGGTAGAACAGTTTATTCCTTGGCTTATGAGTGTGGCACTTTTCATCGGTGTTTCAAACATTATAGGTTTGTTTGGATTAAAACCGCCGACAAAAAGTATGCAGGTAACTGCGTGTCTTGCTATAATAAGTATAGTGCTTGTAGAATTTACTGCGTTTAAAAACAAAGGATTTGCAGGGCGTCTGAAGGAATTTACTAAACCAATTTGGATAATTACTCCTATCAATATAATGGAAGTTATTACCAAACCGCTTTCGCTTTGTATGCGTCTTTTCGGTAATGTAATCGGTTCATTCATTATTATGGAACTTATTAAGGCTTGCGTTCCGATATTCTTACCTACAGTATTCAGTCTTTATTTTGATATATTCGACGGTTTACTTCAAGCATACATTTTCGTATTCTTAACAGGTCTTTATTTACAGGAAGCTGTTGAGGAGTCGGAGGAAACAACCGACAAACAGAAGAAAAAAATAAAAAAAGCAAGTAAAAAGAACAAAAAGCAGGCTAAAGCCGCTTAAATATATTTTTAATTATTAAGGAGATTAATATTATGACAGGTTCAGTTATTGCTATCGGTGCAGGTATTGCTCTTATTTGTGCACTCGGTGCAGGTATCGGTATCGGTATCGCTACAGGTAAAGCCGTTGAGGCTATCGCTCGTCAGCCGGAAATGGCCGGACAGATTCGTACAACTCTTATCCTTGGTGCTGCTCTTTCTGAAGCAACAGCTATTTACGGACTTGTAGCTTGTATTATGATTATTTTCTTGGTTAAATAAAACAGTTTTTAATCAAAACAGTTTGATGAGAAAGGACCATAATTAATGTTAAAATTTGACATAAATATTCTTTGGACCTTGATAAACCTTATTATCTTTTTTGTGCTTATGAAACTGTTTTTATTTAAACCAATTAAGAAAACACTTGATAAGCGTAAGGAATTGATTGAAGGTCAGTTCAAGGCTGCTGAAGATAAAGAGAAAAAAGCTGGGGAGTTACAGGCTGAATATCAGTCACAGCTCTCAGGCGTAGAAGATGAAAAGAAGGCTATAATCGCCGAGGCAAGAAATAATGCTAAAGGCGAGTATGACAAAATCGTTGCACGTGCAAACGATGATGCAGTTAAGATTAAGCAGGATGCTAAAAAGGCATCTGAGCTTGAAAGCGAAAAGGCACGTCTTGCAGTTAAGCAGGAAATTGCAGAGCTTGCTATGCAGGCAGCAACCAAGGTTGTTGAAAAGGAAGTTTCTCCGGAAACAAATAAAATGCTCTACGACCAATTTTTAAATGAAAGCAGTGATAAATAATGATTCAAAATATTGAAAAATATCTTGACGCACTGTTTTCTGCTCACGCAAGTGTGTCAAGCTTGGAAGAAGCTTTAAATACTGTTAAATCCAATGCTGAGCTCAAAGAAATTTTTAACGACCCTAACGTTACTCTTGAGGAAAAGAAAAACGTTTGTAAGGAGCTTTTTGCCCCGTCTGTTAATGATTTTGTGGCAGAGCTTGCAGCAAGCGGAAAGATTGACAGCTTAGGCGAAATTGTTGAGGCTTATATCTCACAACTCAACAAGCAAAACAATGTTGCAGAAGCAACAATTACCTGCGTAACAGAGCCTGATGACGAACAGTTAAAGGGCATTAAGGAATTTGTTTGCAAGCAGGAAAATGCAAATGATGCCGTAATCAAGGTTGTTAAGGATGATTCACTTATCGGCGGCTTTATCGTAACGCTCGGCGACAAGCAGTTTGACTTTTCAATTAAGAAAAAGCTTGACGGTATTAAGCAAAAGGTTATGGATTCTGCAAGAAACGGCGCTGTAACAAGCGAAAATGTTCTTGCGGTTTTGAAAAAGGATATTAATGATTTTGAACTTAGAACTAACAGCGAGGAAATCGGTACTGTTATTCGTGTAGGCGACGGAATTGCTACTATCCACGGTCTTGACCATGCAATGTACGGCGAAATCGTTGTATTTGAAAACGGCGTTAAGGGCATGGTTCAGGATATTAAAAGACATCAAATCGGTGTAATTCTTTTTGACTCCGATACAGGTGTTGAACAGGGTACAAAGGTTAAAAGAACACATAAAAAAGCAGGTGTGCCTGTAGGCGATGGCTTTATCGGCAGAATTGTTAATTCACTCGGTGAGCCTATCGACGGTAAGGGTGAAATTAAGGCTGACGGATATCGTCCTGTTGAGCAGCCGGCACCGTCAATTGTTGATCGTCAGAGTGTTGATACTCCGCTTGCAACAGGTATTCTTTCAATTGACTCAATGTTCCCAATCGGCAGAGGTCAGCGTGAACTTATCATCGGTGATAGGCAGACCGGTAAGACTTCTATTGCACTTGATACAATTCTTAACCAAAAGGGTAAGGATGTAATTTGTATCTATAACGCAATCGGTCAAAAGGCATCAAGCGTTGCCAAGCTTGTAAATACACTTGAAAAAGCAGGTGCAATGGATTATACAATCGTTGTTTGCTCAACAGCAAGCGAGCCTGCTTCACTTCAGTATATTTCACCGTATGCTGCAACAGCAATTGCCGAATACTTTATGTATCAGGGCAAGGATTGCCTTATTGTATATGATGATTTAAGTAAGCACGCAGTAGCTTACCGTGCTCTTTCACTTCTTCTTGAAAGAAGTCCGGGCCGTGAAGCTTATCCCGGCGACGTTTTCTATCTTCATTCAAGACTTCTTGAGCGTTCAAGCCGTCTTACAGATGAACTCGGCGGTGGCTCAATTACTGCGCTTCCTATTATTGAAACACAGGCAGGCGACGTTTCTGCTTATATTCCTACAAACGTTATTTCTATCACAGACGGTCAGATTTTCCTTGAAAGTGACTTGTTCTTCAGCGGTATGCGTCCGGCTGTAAACGTCGGTCTTTCTGTATCACGTGTAGGTGGTGCAGCTCAAACAAAGGCTATGAAGAAAGCAGCAGGCTCACTTAGAATTGACTTGGCGCAGTTTAGAGAAATGGAAGTATTTACCCAGTTCTCATCTGACCTTGATGAAGAAACAAAAGCAGGTCTTACCTACGGTAAGGGACTTATGGAACTCCTTAAGCAGCCGCTCGGTCATCCGCTTTCGCTTGCTGATATGGTATTTACTCTTGTTGGTGCAACAGGCAGAAAGTTTGTTGATATCCCGACGGAGGATACTAAGAAATTCCAGAATAAAATGCTTGCTTATATGAATGAAAACTACTCTCAGCTTGTCAATACAATTGAGCAGGAAAAAGTGCTTGAGGCTGGCACCAGAGAGCAGATTTTAGAGGCAATTGACGAATTTAAAAAGATTTATCAAGAGGGTTAATGATGGCTAATGCTCGTGAAATTCAAGCCAGAATGAAGTCTATTAAGGACACTATGAAAATCACAAACGCAATGTATATGATTTCGTCCTCAAAGCTTCAAAAGGCGAGAAGAGACCTTAAAAATACCGAGCCTTATTTCTATACTATTCAGGATTGCCTTTCAAAAATCCTTGAGCTTTCTCCTGACGCAGGTAACGTTTACTTTGACGAAAGAGAGGACGTGCCAAAGCAGGAGAGAAAGCAGGGTTATATCGTTGTTACAGCCGATAAGGGTATGGCAGGTGCGTATAACCACAATGTAATCAAAATAGCAGAAAAAGAGGCTCTTTCCGATAATAAAAATATGCTTTTTGTTGTCGGTCAGGTTGGTCGTAAATATTTTGAAAAAAAGAATATTCCTATCGATATTGACTTCAAATATACAGCTCAAAATCCTAATGTTAACAGAGCAAGAGTTATCAGTGAACAGATAGTTGAGCTTTTTAGGGAAAAGAAGCTTGATGAGGTTTATATCGTTTACACAAGAATGGTTAATTCTGTTACCTTTGATGCAGAAATCAAACAGCTTTTGCCTTTAAAGAAGGTTAAGTTTGAAAGAACAGATGAGCATAACAAATATGAAACATGTACATTTGAACCGAGTATGAATGCTGTGTTTGACCATATTATACCAAACTATATTTCAGGTTTCGTATACGGTGCTCTTGTTGAATCGTATTGTTCTGAGCATAATGCACGTATGATGGCTATGCAAACTGCTACTGATGCTGCAAAGGATATGCTCAAAGGTCTCGGTATAGAATATAACCGTGCAAGGCAGGCGGCTATTACTCAGGAAATTACTGAGGTTATCGCCGGTGCCAAGGCACAAAAAATGAAAGAAGATTAGGAGGTGTCCTTGTATGAAAAACGGTAAAATTGTTCAGGTTATGGGACCTGTAATCGACGTTGAGTTTGAAGATGAATTGCCTAAGATTAAGGACGCTCTTGAAGTAGAATTAGACGGCAAGAAGCTTGTTATGGAAGTTAGTCAGCATATCGGCGGAAACTGTGTTCGCTGCATTATGCTTGCCGCATCCGAAGGTCTTTGCAAGGATATGGAAGTTATCAATACAGGCGACGCCATTAAAGTCCCTGTAGGTGACAAAACTTTGGGCAGACTTTTCAACGTTGTAGGTGAAACGATTGACGGACTTGACAGTCTTGACAAAGAAGAACATTGGGCTATCCACCGTAAACCGCCTACATTTGAAGAGCAAAGCGCAAACGTTGAAATTCTTGAAACAGGTATTAAGGTTATTGACCTTTTAACACCTTATCCAAAGGGCGGTAAAATCGGTTTGTTCGGCGGTGCCGGTGTAGGTAAAACCGTACTTATTCAAGAGCTTATTACTAACGTTGCCACTCAACACGGCGGCTATTCGATATTCACCGGTGTCGGTGAAAGAAGCCGTGAGGGTAACGATTTATGGAAGGAAATGGGCGAAAGCGGCGTACTTGAAAAAACTGCGCTTGTATTCGGTCAGATGAACGAACCGCCCGGAGCACGTATGCGTGTTGCCGAAACAGGACTTACAATGGCAGAATATTTCAGAGATGTAGAGCATCAAGATGTGCTTCTTTTCATTGATAATATTTTCCGTTTCGTTCAGGCAGGTTCTGAGGTATCTTCTCTTTTGGGAAGAATGCCGTCAGCCGTTGGTTATCAGCCAACTCTTGCTACAGATGTCGGCGAACTTCAGGAACGTATCGCTTCAACAAAGAACGGTTCTATCACATCGGTTCAGGCTGTATATGTACCTGCCGATGACCTTACCGACCCTGCTCCTGCAACAACATTTGCTCACCTTGATGCAACAACCGTTCTTTCAAGAAAGATTGTTGAAAAAGGTATTTATCCTGCAGTTGATCCGCTTGAATCAAACTCACGTATTCTTGAGCCGGATGTTGTAGGTGAGGAACATTATCAGGTTGCACGTAAGGTTCAGGAGTATTTGCAAAAGTATAAAGAACTTCAGGATATTATCGCAATTCTCGGTATGGAAGAACTTTCCGATGAAGATAAAACTACTGTTTACCGTGCAAGAAAGATTGAGAAATTCTTGTCTCAGCCTTTCCACGTTGCTGAAGCATTCACTGGTCAGCCGGGTAAATATGTAGCCGTTAAGGATGCAGTTAAAGGCTTTAAGGCAATTATCGACGGTGAGGTTGATGATGTACCTGAGCAGGCATTCTTTAATACAGGTACTATTGAAGATGTTTTGGAAAATGCAAAAAAGCTTGAAAAATAAGGTGATTATATGAATACTTTTCAACTTAAAATAATTGCATCTAATAAAGTGTTTTTTGACGGTCAGGCTCAAAGCTTGATTATTCCAAGGCTTGACGGCGGCAGCGAGGCTTATCTTGCTATGCATGAAAACTGCGTTGTTCCTATTGAATTCGGTGAAATGAAAATTGTTGACGCAAATGGTAAAACGATTAACGCATTTGTCGGCAGCGGATTTCTTGAATTTCTTGACAATGAGGCAATGCTTGTTTGTATTTCGGCAGAGCTTCCTGAGGAAATCAACGAGCGACGTGCAAAAGAGGCTCAACTTAGAGCTGAGGAGGAACTTCGTCAAAAGCATTCTCTTCTTGAATATTATCACTCTCAGGCTAATCTTTCCCGTGCTATGGAAAGACTCAAAGTCAAGAGCAGATATACTAGGTAATATACTTTGATAAAGCGGTTTGAACACTACGTTCAAACCGCTTCAGCGTGTAGAAAAAGTTCAATTACAAATTTCTACACGCTGTAAGACTTCGAGAAAGTAAGATAAATTTCGTTTTTTGCGAGCGGGAGCTGTACGTGGGTACTGCCTCCGAGCAAAAGGCGAAAAGCGCCAAAAGTGGCTTGAACATTACGTTCAAGCCACTTTTCTATCAATGTAGTTTTTGATTTTATTTCGGCAAGAGCAAGTCCTTGCCCTACTTTATCACACTTTATGATAATTTAAGCACGGCGTGGTTTAGCTACTTTATCGACAGTCTAAAGCGGTTTGAACACTACGTTCAAACCGCTTTTTATATGTTGAAAAGAATTATTTAATATTGTATAATAATGGTATCTATGATTAAGGGGAATATAAATTATGCAATATAATTTAAAAACAGGCAATTTTTGTGATTTTTCAAAGTTTAGGGAAAATATTCTTGTCCCTCGTTCTTATTTTATTCCGTTTTCGAGTCTTGAAGAACTTTCAAAAACAGATATAAGAAATGAACGTTATTCATCATCTCTTGTTGATTGCCTTTCCGGCGAATGGGATTTTATTTATTTTAAAAATTGTAAACAAACAGACAATTATTTTGATACAGATAAAATTAAGTTTGATAAGGTGAACGTGCCGTCTATGTGGCAGTATACCGGCTATGAAAAGCCTTATTATGTTAATACACGCTATCAGTTTAAACCTAATCCGCCGCAAATTCCAACTGATTGTCCTGTCGGAATTTACAGAAGATTTATTGATATTGACGACCTTGATTTGAATTATACTATTGCTTTTCTCGGTGTTGCAGGCTCACTTGAGCTTTTTATAAACGGCAAATATGTCGGTTTCAGCGAGGGAAGTCATAATACTGCTGAATTTGAACTCAACGATTTTCTCGTTAAGGGCAAGAATGAAATTGTTGTTCAAAACCATAAATGGACAAACGGCACTTATCTTGAAGCGCAGGATATGTTTCGTTCAAACGGTATTTTCCGTGATGTGCTTTTGTATAAAACGGGAAAAAATTCTATTTATGATTTTGAGGCGAAAATTTCGTTTAACGGCAAATATTCTCTTGATTTTATTCCGTCATTAAAGCTCAGCGACGAATGTATTTTGACAGTTTCGCTTTATGACGATGAGAAACTTATAACTTCTAAATCTGTTAATGTATCACCGAGCGATATTCAAAAGATTAGCTTTGAAAATCTTGATATTCATCCTTGGTCTGCTGAATGTCCTTATCTTTATGATATGATTGTCACTCTTTCAAATGGTGAGGAAATTATTGAGGCAATTAGAAAAAATATCGGTTTTAAACATATTGAAATTAAGGGCAATACCTTTTATTTTAATAACCAGCCAATTAAGCTTTTGGGTGTTAATCATCACGATTCCATGCCAAAAACAGGCTATACTATGACGATAGAAGAAATGGAAACGGATATAAGCCTTGTTAAGCAGTATAATGCTAATTGTATTAGAACTTCGCACTATCCTCCGGATCCCGCCTTTCTTGATTTGTGTGACGAATACGGAATTTATGTAATAGATGAGGCGGATATTGAAACTCACGGTTGCGAAACCGAACTTCATAAGCCGGGTGCTTGTTCTCATAATAAAGATTGGCAGCCACGCTATTGGGACAGAGTTTTTAGAATGTTTTCCCGTGACAAAAACCATGCTTCAATTACTATGTGGTCGCTCGGCAACGAATCACACGGCTATTTGAATCAGGATTATTGCTATAATGAACTTAAAAAACTTACACCTATTCCTATTCATTATGAGGGTGTGTGCCGTACTAAACGCTTTGCCTATGACGTTATTTCACACATGTACGCTTGGCCGATTATGTGTGAAAGAATTGCGGCAGGTAAGCTTCCTAAATATAAAAACAAGCCGTTTTTCCAATGCGAATATGCTCATGCAATGGGTGTCGGCGCAGGTGAACTTGAAAGATATATGAAGATATTCTATTCTTCAAATAATATGCTTGGCGGTTGCATTTGGGAATTTGCAGACCATGCGGCTTATCACGAAAACGAAAAGATTAAATATACATACGGCGGTGACCACGGCGAGGAAAAGCATGACGGCAATTTTTGTATGGATGGCTTGTTTTTCCCGGACAGAACTCCACATTCGGGCGCAAAGCAGATGAAAAACTGCTACCGTCCGGTCAGATGCGAAAGAATTACCGATAACAGATATGCGTTTTTCAACCATAAATATTTCGAAAATACCAAATTCGTTGTAAAGTACAAATACTTTACAAACGGCGTTGAGTCAGTATCCGGTACATTCGATTTAGATATTGCTCCTCAGTCAAAGCAGATATATGAATTAAAGGATATCAATGCTGATTTAAATCAGTTTAGAAATATTGTGTTTGAGTATTTTGTTGATGATTTTCTTGTTGCAAGTGAGCAGGTAGTATTAAGTAAAGGTCAGCTTAATGAAAGTATTTGTAAAAACGGCAAAATCGGCATAAATAAAAGCGAAAACAAGCTGTTCATTACATTTGAAAACGGCTCAATGATATATGATACAAAGGCAGGATTTATAGATTCTTACGTATATAAAAACCACGAAATGATTAATTCATTCCCACTTGGGGATTTCAAGGGTTTTGCGCCTGCGTTTTACCGTGCGCCGCTTGACAATGACAGAAATATTCGCAAGTATTGGGACGCTTTAAACCTTGGCAATGTTTTGAATATCTGTAAAGGCAGCAGCTTTACACAAAAAGACGATTGTATCATCATAAAAACTAAAATTAAATCTGTTGCACCTCGTCTTTTACCTGTTGCACAAACTGAAATTAAATATACAATCTATGCAAGCGGTGAAATAAAGGTAGATGTAAATGTTCTTTCCGGCGGAGCAATCAAGCTTTTGCCTCGTTTTGGTGTTATGCTTGAAATGCCAAAGGAATATGAAAATGTTAAATATTTCGGCTTAGGCCCTGATGTTAATTTGCCCGATTATAAGGAGCATACATTCAACGGCATTTTTGAAACAACCGTTGATAATCTTAAAGAAGATTATATTAAGCCGCAGGAAAGTGCAACAAGATGTGATACTCGCTTTGCAGAAATTACCGATAAGGACGGCTTTGGTTTAAGATTTAATGCAATTAATAATCCGTTTATTTTCTCGGCAAGCCACTATACCTCTAATCAATGGGCTAAGGCAATGCATAGGGAGGAACTGGTAGATATGCCGACAACCTGCGTTAATCTTGACGCTGCTGTTTTGGGCGCAGGCTCTAATGCTTGCGGTCCTCTTCCAAATAAGAATGATAGGGTAGGTTCTTTGAACGGCAAAAAGCTTTCCTTTACTATTCAGCCGATAGGTGATTAAATGTGTATAAAATAGGAAATGATATAGTTTTAATTTCAAGAATTGAAAAAAGCATAAAAAGTCCGTCTTTTTTAAATAAGGTTTTTACCGAAAACGAAAGGCTTTATTGTAAAAAAGCCGAAAATTTTGCAGGTCTGTTTGCCGCAAAGGAAGCTTATTTCAAAGCACTCGGAACAGGGATAAAACTACCGCTGAGTGATATTGAAATTTGCCATAATGATAACGGCAAACCGTATTTTAAAGGGATTGATAATTGCGATTTATCAATTTCTCATGACGGCGATTATGCAATTGCAACGGTAATAATGTGGTAATGTGTAAAGCATAATAGCTTTACAATAAATAAAGGTGACAATATGAGAATATTAACGGCAAAGCAAATAAAAGCAGTTGAAGAAAGCGCATTTAAAACCGATTCGACCGAGGCGGGACTTATGCTTAATGCAGGAACTGCCTGCTTTGAAAAAATATGCAAAATTTTTGGCGAAAGCCTTGCAAACAGCCATGTTGCAGTATTTTGCGGCAATGGCAAAAATGCAGGTGACGGCTTCGTAATTGCCGATTTGCTCAATAGTATCAATGTAAATGCCGATATTATTATCTGCGATAAAGAGCCAACCGTTGACGAACCTAAAATGTATTTTGATAAGGCGATTGCAAACGGTGTAAAGGCTATTAACTTTACGGATATAGGCGAAATTTCGTATGATATTATTGTCGATTGTATCTTTGGTATAGGCTTTCACGGGCAGCCGAGAGCGCCGTTTTCTGAAATTTTTGATTATATTAATGATTCAAACGCTAAGGTTGTGAGCATCGATACCCCAAGCGGAACTAATTCAACCGACGGCTCTGTTGTTAATGCCGTTAAGGCTGATTATACAATTGCAATTTCAACTTTAAAATTCGCTCACGTTCTGCCTGCGTCAAATTCCTATTGCGGCAAAATTTATACTGTTAATATAGGAATTGACGAAAGCCATTATAAAAATAATTATGCCCAAACAATTACAAAAAAAGATATAAAAAAGAATTTTAATAAACGTGATTTTAATTCCAATAAAGGCTCGTTTGGTCATCAGCTCAATATTTGCGGCTCATATCTTATGCCGGGAGCTTCCGTAATTGCTGCCAAATCTGCTTTAAAAACAGGCGTCGGTCTTTTAAAATGTGCTTTCCCAAAATCCGTCTATCCTGTTATGACTTCTAATTTAACTCAGCCGATTTTTAAGCCGCTTTGTGAAAATGAAGCGAAAACTATATCAATCGGTGCGCTTGGTGATATATTTGAGGATTTAAAGTGGGCAAACAGCGTAGTTGTCGGTTGCGGATTGGGCAATAATGATGATATTCAGGTTGTAGTTGACCAGATTATTAAAACGAGCGAAGTGCCGGTAGTTCTTGATGCCGACGGAATAAATGCAATAGCTCCTTTCATAGATATAGTAAAGGATAAAAAAGCTCCGCTTATTATTACTCCGCATCCGGGCGAAATGGCAAGGCTTATAGGCGAAAGTGTTGATTATGTTTGCTCTCATAGGCTTGAGGTTGCCAAGGCTTTTGCCAAGGAAAACGATGTGATTGTTGTTTTAAAGGGCGCAAACACCGTTGTTACAAACGGTAATGACGTCTTCTTTAATATGACCGGCAACCCGGGCATGGCAATGGGCGGCACGGGAGATATGCTTTCAGGTATAATAGGCTCGTTTTTAGCGCAGGGTTTAGAACCTATTGAAGCGGCAAAAGCGGGTGTCTATATTCACGGCAGATGCGGCGATATTGCAAAGCAGGAAATTTCCGAACGTGGAATGACTGTTGACGATATGATTTATGTTTTGGGAGCTTTGATGTCCGAATTTGAATAAAGGGCGGATTTGCTTGAAAAAAATAATATCACTTTTGTTAGTATCATTGTTTATTTTCACTTTTTCTTCGTGCACAATAAAAATTAATACCCCCGAAATACCGCAGTCATTTAATCAAAATGCTGTTGTTACTTCGGGGGATTTTTCTTTTGAATGTGAAATTTGTAAAAATGAGGAAATTGTTTCGGTTAAAGTTAAAAACACTAATGCCTTGGGACTTATTATGATATATGACGGAAACACCGTAAATTTTAAATATGATGAATATTCAAAAAAGATTTCAGGTGAAAATTTTGAAAAGGGAAATACGGCTATTATTATTTATGATGTGATTAATGCGCTTGAAAACGAGGAGACGCAAAAGCATATTATTGATGGCGGAGTAAAATACGAGGGGAAAACGAACTTTGGCGAATTTATTCTTGTTCAAAACGATAATTCGACCTTGAAATCCCTTTCTTTTAAAAACAGTGATTACAGAATTGATTTTAAATAATTATTCTTCTTATCTTTTATTAAAGTCTTTAATTGAAAATTAAAAAATCCCCGCCTGATTAGATTCAAGCGGGGATATATTTTGTTATAATATTGATATTAAGCTTTTACCCTCTGCCTTTGACCAAGGGTTGCGACAGATGACATCAACAATTTGAACAGGTCTGGTGATTTTAGTTACGACAAATGCTTTTGAGCCTTCGTAAGCCTCAACCCCTGCCGTAATAGCCGCAATAATTTCGTTATTCATAATTACACCTCTTTAGTTTTTAAGGCTGTGCATAGGAGCAGGAATTTTACCGCCACGGTTGATGAATTGAGCAGGTGATTTGGTATTAACTTTCATAACAGGACCGCTGCCCAAAAGGCCGCCGAATTCAAGCTCGTCACCGATTTTTTTGCCGACAGCAGGAATAACTCTTACAGCAGTTGTTTTGCAGTTTACCATACCGATTGCTGCTTCATCGGCAATAATACCGCTGATAACCTCAGGCGTTGTGTCACCCGGAATAACTATCATATCAAGACCGACAGAGCAAACAGCAGTCATAGCCTCAAGCTTTTCAATAGTGAGCGCACCGCTTCTTGCGGCATTAATCATACCTGCGTCCTCACTTACCGGAATAAATGCACCCGATAAACCTCCGACAGATGACGATGCCATTACGCCGCCTTTTTTAACTGCATCATTAAGCATCGCAAGGCAAGCGGTTGTGCCTGCACCACCGCACTGCTCAATGCCGATTTCCTCAAGAATGTGAGCAACAGAGTCGCCGACAGCCGGGGTAGGAGCAAGCGAAAGGTCAACAATACCGAAATCGACGCCAAGCCTTCTTGACGCTTCAACACCTACAAGCTGACCCATACGTGTAATCTTAAATGCAGTCTTTTTAATAAGTTCTGCAATTTCATTAATTGAATATTCGGGATGCTTTGAAACGGCACTTCTTACAACACCCGGACCTGATACACCAACGTTGATTACGCAATCAGGTTCGCTGACACCGTGGAAAGCACCTGCCATAAACGGATTATCCTCAGGAGCATTGCAAAATACCACAAGCTTGCCTGCCGCAATACAATCGTTATCTTTGGTAAGCTCGGCAGCTTCTTTAACCTTTTGACCCATAATCTTAACGGCGTCCATATTAATACCTGCTTTGGTTGAGCCGATATTAACAGATGAACAGATATGCTCTGTTTCAGCTAAGGCTCTCGGAATAGAGTTGATAAGCTCAAGATCGCCTGCCGCAAAGCCTTTTTGAACGAGTGCAGAGTATCCGCCGATAAAGTTTACACCGATGGTTTGCGCCGCTTTTTCAAGTGCTAAAGCGTATTTAACAGGGTCACCGCCGCTGATGCCTGCCATAATTGCAATCGGAGTAACGCTAACCCTTTTGTTAATAATAGGAATACCGTATTCCTTTTCAATCTGCTCACCGGTTGATACAAGATGTTCAGCCTTTTTGCAGATTTTGTCATATATTTTTTGACATGATTTGTCAATATCGGTATCGCCGCAGTCAAGAAGCGAAATACCCATTGTCGTTGTTCTGATATCAAGGCATTCGTCTTGAATCATTCTTATTGTTTCAAGAATTTCTTTTGAATTAATCAAGAGTAATACCTCCTATATTCTGTGCATTGAGTTGAAAATATCTTCGTGCATTGCGTGAATTGAAAGATTATTTTCCTCGCCGTATTTTGTAAGTTCCTCCGAAAATTCAACAAAGCCTACTGTGCTCTTGCTGATGTCCGCAAGCATAATCATACAAAACATATCGTCAAGAATAGTCTGTGAAACTTCGGTAATGTTGATATCGTGCTCTGCACAAATTGATGAAACCTTTGCAAGAATACCTACTGTATCTTTACCTACAACTGTTATAAATGCTCTCATGTATGCGACCTCCGCTTTATACTTATATTTGTATTGTTTAAAATTATAACAGAGTAGCAAACTTTTTTCAATAAAGTATAAGAAATATATTTTATTTTTTTAAATTTTATGTTATTATATCAAAAGCTATTATATATTGTATATTTGAGAGGCAATTAAATTGAAATATAAAAATATAGTCGATGTGCATACTCATTCAATTCATTCTTTTGACGGCAACGACAGCGTTGAGGCTCTTTGCCTTGCGGCAATTGAAAAAGGAGCAAAGGTGCTTGCTGTTACAGACCATTGCGATATAGACGGCAAGGATATGGTTGTAGACGAGCTTTGCCCGCCTCAACTTAAGGATTTGAACGATTGTATAAATAAATACGGCGATGAAATCGAAATACTTAAGGGTATTGAAATAGGACAGGGCATATATAGAAAGAAAGAAACAGAGGCTCTGCTAAAAAAATACGATTATGATTTTGTTTTAGGCTCGCTTCATAATCTTGAAAATATGGAGGATTTTTTCTTTCTCGATTATAAGAATTATGATATCGATGAGCTGTTGACAAGGTATTTTGACGGCTTATTGGAGCTTTGCCAATGGGGCGCATTTGACTCTCTTGCCCACCTTACTTATCCCTTGAGATATATTGTTGCAAGGGAAAAAATTAATGTTGATATGAATAAATATCAAGATGTTTGTGACGCTATATTTGAAGAACTTATTAAAAATGATAAGGCGCTTGAAATCAATACGTCGGGTCTTTTTATGGATATGAAGGATACGCTTCCGAATATTTCATTTGTTAAGAGATATAAAAAGCTGGGCGGCAGATATATTACCGTCGGATCTGACTCTCATTATGCAAACAGAGTTTGCCAAGGTATTGAGCAGGGGCTTGATATCGCACGAGCGGCAGGTTTTGACAGCGTTACAGTTTTTGAAAAACGTCAGCCAAGGCTGATTACTATTGAGTAAATTTGAGATAAGGAAAAGATTATGGATAAATTATTGGAAATAATTGAAAAAAATCCGAGATTGTCTAACAGCGAAATTGCAGTTATGCTCGGTAAAAGCGAAGAGGAAACAGAAGAACAAATCCGTCTTTATGAAAAGTCGGGAATTATTAAGGGCTACAGAGCAATGATTGATAAAAATAAGGCAAATTCTCAAACGGTTACTGCACTTATTGAAATCAGAGTTCAGCCTAAATTCGGCCACGGATTTGATGAAATTGCGAACAGAATTGCGGCTTTGGAAGAAGTTGAAAGCATTTATCTTATGAGCGGCGGATTTGACCTTTGTTGTATGGTCAGCGATAAATCATTTGAGGAAATTGCACTTTTTGTTGCTAACAGGCTTTCTCCGCTTGACGGCGTTATGTCTACGGCAACTCACTTTATTCTTAAAAAATATAAGGAGCAGGGCGTATACTTTACAGAACCTCCTAAGGATGACAGGGGGATTCTTTCTTTCTGATGGACTACAATAATTATTTAAACCCTACTCTTGTCAGCATTAAGCCAAGTGGAATAAGAAAGTTCTTTTCTATAGCTGAGGAGATGGATGATGTTATATCCCTCGGTGTCGGTGAGCCGGATTTTAAAACTCCGTGGCACATCAGGCAAACAGGTATTAACTCGCTCGAACAGGGTGCTACAAGATATACGGCTAATGCCGGTCTTATTCTTTTAAGAAACGAAATTGCAAACTATTATAAACGTAGATTTAATGTGAACTACAGCGCTGATGGAGAAATTATGGTTACTGTCGGCGGCTCGGAGGGTATCGATATGGCTATTCGTTCTCTTGTTTGTCCGGGAGATGAGGTGCTTGTTGTTGAGCCGAGCTTCGTTTGCTATAAGCCGATTATAGAAATTTGCGGCGGTGTAGCTGTTCCTATTGTTACTGAAAATAAGAATAACTTTAAGCTTATGCCTGAAGAAATTGAAAATGCCGTAACCGATAAAACGAAACTTATCGTTTTGCCTTTCCCAAATAATCCGACGGGCGCCGTTATGCGTAGATCTGATTTGGAAAAGATTGCCGAGGTTATTAAAAAGCACGATTTGTTCGTTTTGTCAGACGAGATTTACTGCGAGCTTACCTATGGAAATGAGAAACATACAACTATTGCATCTCTTGACGGTATGCAGGAGAGAACGATTGTTATTAACGGCTTTTCAAAAACATATTCTATGACAGGTTGGCGACTTGGATATGCGCTCGGTCCGGCTCCTGTTATTAAGCAGATGACAAAGCTTCATCAATACGCTATTATGTCTGCTCCAACCACATCGCAGTATGCCGCTGTTGAGGCGCTTCGCAACGGTGATGAGGATATAAAAAAAATGCGTGACGATTATGATATGCGCCGTCGTTTTACGGTAAATGCGTTTAGAGAAATCGGACTTGACTGTTTTGAGCCTGAGGGCGCATTTTACGTTTTTCCTTGTATTAAGTCAACAGGCCTTTCGTCTGAGGATTTTTGCGAACGGCTTATTATGGCTAAGCACGTTGCGGTTATTCCGGGCAATGCCTTTGGCGATTGCGGTGAAGGATTTATACGTGTATCTTATTGCTATTCTATTGATAATATTAAGGAAGCGGTAAGACGTATCGGCGAATTTGTTAAAGAACTTGGAGAAAATTAATGTCAGTTAAAGTTAAGGCTTATGCAAAAATTAATTTAATGCTTGATATTATCAGCACACGCAAAGACGGCTATCACGATTTATTTATGATTATGCAAAGTATCAATCTTTATGATACTGTCACAATCAGCGAAACAAAATCTAAGAAGATAACCATTACCTGCAATATTGACGATATTCCTCTTGATGAAAAGAATATTGCATACAAGGCGGCTGACGCATTTTTTAAAGCAAATAAAATTAAAAATAAAGGAATTAATATTGATATAGTTAAGCGTATTCCTCATCAGGCAGGTCTTGCAGGCGGAAGTGCGGACGGTGCGGCTGTTCTTGTTGCACTTAATGAGCTTCTCGGTACAAAACTTTCCGATGACGAGCTTTGCGATATCGGTGTTAAAATCGGCGCTGATGTTCCGTTTTGCATTAAGGGCGGTACTCTCTTGGCGCAAGGTATTGGCGACGTGCTTCATAAGGTTAAGCCACTTCGTAAGTGCTTTATTTTGATTGCAAAGCCCGATTACGGTGTGAATACGGGCAAGGCGTATGCTTTGTTTGATTCAAACGGCAAGGTTCATACCCCTGATAAATTCGGTATGCTTTGCGCAATGCAAAACAGGGATTTGAATGAAATTTGCGCAAAAATGGAAAATGTTTTTGAGCAGTTTATTGAAGTGCCCAATAAGGTTGATATTAAAGAGGTTATGAGAAATAACGGCGCATTGGGCGTTTGTATGAGCGGCAGCGGGCCTACCGTTTTCGGCATTTTTGATGAAAAAGAAAAGGCTGAAAAGGCAGGCGATGAGCTTGCGGCTTATGCTAAGGATATAGCAGTTACAACTCCTGTTAATAAGGGTTGTAAAATTATTAAATGATTTGGTGATTATATGAAAACATACGAACAGGTTGACACTTATATGCAGCAAATTGGGCTTAAATATGTTAAGTCCTCTAATGAGTTTGTTGCCGGCCTTGCAATAAGAACAAATAAGGATTATACCCAAAAGGTTGCCGCTGAACTTAATTCACGTGCACAGCACAGTAATTCAAGCAATATGGTTTTTTATAAAATTAAAAACGAAACCTTTGACGGCTCAATTTATATTTCTGCGGCTTTTGACGGCGGTCTTTTCAGGCATCTCGGCAATTTAATTATTGACAATGCAGAGCTTTTTGACGGTAAGGAGACAGTTGATTTTGCATGCGACTGCGGTATTGTTACCTGCTTTATTGCAAAAATGTATCCAAACTGCCATATCACGGGCGTTGATGTTAATTCGTCTGCGATTGAAAATGCTAATATTCTTAAGGATAAGCTCGGCCTTGATAATGTAGATTTTGTTTGCAGCGACGTTTTTGAATATAATAATGAAAACAAGGCTGATACTGCCGTGACGTTTCGTGCACTTCTTGACGTTTGTATGGCAAAGACTAAAGAGCTTCCTTTCTTCGGCGAAAGAATGTGGAGGGAAAATCAATATAAAGACGCTTTTGCGGATTTTGTTAATGTAATTAATAATAATATAAAGCCCGACGCTAAGGTTTTGAGCGTTGAACGTTATACTGCCGATTACGGCTGGCTCGGCTATATGATGGCGCTTGAGGATAAGGGTATACATATTAATGCAGATAAAAGCGCCGTTATGCGTGCAAGCGATATTTCTTCTGTTAAGGAATACAGCGTAACCTTTGCCGGCTTTAATGAAAGCGACAGCGCTGAAAATGCTTTTGATACTGTTTTGTCAAGAGAATTTAAAGCGGGGCAGGGTTATGAGGGCGAAATGGCTGAATTTGCTCTTTATTATGACAGCGAGGGAGATATCAATTTTGTTGATATTTATAAAGACGATAAACTTTTGCACCAATTTGCAACCGCTCAGTCTAAAAAGGGAAAGCTGATTTCGTATGAGGCTTCAGGTAACAGAAAAAAGATTAAATATCTAAACGCTAAAAAGCGTGATGCCTTAGAAAAGCAACTTGCGGATAATTTGTTACTTTATGACGAAAAAATATATAAAATAACCAAATATTCCAAATGATTTATATAATATTATATTAAGCGGAATATCCTAAAAAATATATACATGTAACTCAAAACGTACAAAAGTAGTTCAGTTACAAACTACTTTTGTACGTTTTGTCAATTTTTTAACAATTGTTTATACAAAATCAACAAAATCAAAAAAAACTATTGATTTTTTTGTGCAATAGTGCTAAGATTTAGTTGTAATCAAAAAACAAACGAAATAGTTTGTTCAATATTTGTTAATTGATTGCAAATAACTAATTAATAATCAGGCGTATGAAAATCATTTTTATTAAGGTTTTGGTCGGCATTTTGTTTGGTGTGGCTTTCGGGCTCATCTCGGTGCCGTTATCAAAAAAGTTGATTCTTTCAAGAAGCGAAGATCCCGGCGACGTGATTGTTTTAAGGAAAAAGTCAACTTACATATTAACAGCCTTGGCAGGGGCTGTGTCGGCAGTCGGTTTTATATTAACGGCTGATGACGAAACAGTGCTGATAAGGAATTTGGCGCTTCTGCTTCCGATGTTGGCTATCGCAATAGTCGATTCGTTAATTCGTAAAATTCCAAATTCGCTTTTGCTGGTTATGATAATCACGCAAGCGGCATATATTGCTTATGTGTGCATCACTTCGCATACAATTTATGCATTAGTCAATGCAGGCATTGGATTTTTCTTAGGCTTCGTTGCTTTCACAATTCCGTCGTTTCTTAAGGTTCCTGTCGGCGCAGGCGACGTTAAGTACAGCGCAGTGATTGGCATGATAATGTATATAGGTTGCTACTTGCAGGTTATGATGATTGTCGGAATTTTGGTTTTGGCAGTTTACATTATATTAAAAGCTACCAAGCGTGGAGGAATGAAAACCCTTATCCCCATGGGCCCTTTCATTTCCGCTTCAACAGTAATTTCAATGTGTTTCCCGGTGCTTAATTCTCTGGTAGTGCTGGAAAATATGTTTTAATTAGCAAATAAATTATTTTAAATCTTATAAGGAGGAAAAACAAATGAGCTTTATTAAGGATGAAAACGGACAGGGCATGCTTGAGTATGTACTTATCATTGCTTTAGTTGCAGTTGTAGCTATCGTAGCTCTTGTAGCAGTTAGAACTGTTCTTAAGAACAAGAACCAACAGATTTCTAGTCAGATGAATGCAGCTGATGCTGCTGACTAAAAAGTCAATGTTTCTTTAATTAAATGTGTTATAGGGGGGCAGGGAAACCTGCTCCCCTATTTCATTTAAAAACAACACCTTTATGTTTGAGGGGTGAAAGCTCTTTATGATGACAAAAATTTATAAATACAGATTAAAAAGGAAAAACGAAGAAGGTCAATCAATGCTTGAATTTGTATTGGTTCTTCCTGTCTTTGCTTTAATTCTTTTTATGGTGCTCGATTACGGCTGGCTCTTTATTAATTATATCGAAGTGTCAAATACTTCCCGTAATGCTGCTCGTATTGCGTGCGTTGAGTATGAAACCGTTAATCTTGAAAACGGCGCCGTTGTCAGTCCTAAGTCGTATACTCTTGACGATTTGGACGATGATGATATCAATGACGAAACTAAGGATATTATCAGGCAGGTTAAAAACTCGCTTCCGAAAAATGTTGATAATGTAAAAATCAAGGTGTCGTATTCAAATGATATTGAGGCTGAGATTGAAAACCGAACGGTTAAAAATAGGTCAAGCGGTGACGTTACGATTTATGTTGAATGCAGGATACCCGTTTTTACGCCGATTTTAGGCTCGGGAGCAGATAAAATGCATTATACGCTTAAATCAAGCTCCACATTTAAAGTTGAAAAATCAGACGGCGCTTAATGCGTCTCTTTAATATAAATATAAATTATGATGTAATTAATTATTTTTAGAGGTAAGTTTATGAAAAAGGTTTATTTAATCGCAGTTATAGTTGCAATTATCGCAGGCGTTGCTACATATATGTTTGCAACGGAAATTAACAGTAAAACAAAATTTAAGGATGCAGAAATGGTAACTGTTTTAGTTCCTACTGCCGATATTGAAAAGAACGTTGAAATTACGGCTGATATGTTTGAGGGCGATAATCCTCAAATTGTTACAAAGGAAATTCTTGCCGCAGACGCAACAGATAATTACGTTAAGGCTCAAACAGACCTTGTTGACGACGCAAAGGACGTTCATATGATTACTGTTGATAAGCTTTATGCGAATGAACCTATTAACAAAAACAGGCTTGAAGATAAAAACGGCGATGACGTCGCTCTTTCTCTCAAATTGCCAAAGGGTATGGTTGCTTATTCGTTTGACGCCGGAAGCGTTAAGAGTGTTGACGGTTATATCAGCGAGGGCGATACGGTTGATGTGCTTGTCAGCAAAACAGATGACCAGGGCAAAGTTAAAACAGAAATTGCTTATAAGGGCTTAAAGATTTTAAGAGTTTCTACCAATGCAGATAATTCTACTGCTTCTCAAAGCGGAACGAAGATTACTACATATAACACTCTTACCGTTGAAGTAACAAAGAAGCAGTCGCTTAAGCTTTATGAAATCGAAAGTAAATACGATTATAAGCTTATCCTTAACCCAAGACAAAAGTAATCTACAAGGAGAATCCCTATGAGCAACATTAACATTGTAGTTTGTGCAGAAAAAACCGAATATAAGGTTGCATTAAAAAATAAAATAACAAGTGACGAACTGTCAATTATAGGCTATGCCGATTTACAGCCGGACGCAAAGGTTAGAATTCAAGGCTTTGTTCCCGACGTTGTGGTTTTCGTTCTTGACAGCGAAGATATTAATTCCGATTTCTTCAATTTTGTTGAGGATATTAATTTAGCCTCGTTTGGCTGTTCCGCAATTATTATGACGGACAACGTTACGGTCGATATCGTCAATAATGCGGCGCAAAGCGGCATCAGACGTGTAATGAATATCAATGTCGGCAATGAAGAATTTACAAATACAATTAAGAACGTTGTCGGCAACGAAAAAAAGCTTAACCAAAACTTTAATGTTACAAAAAAAGTACGTTCAAGAGTTTATTCGTTTTTCAGCGGTAAAGGCGGCGTAGGTAAAACAACAATTTGTACCAACACAGCCGTTTACCTTGCAACTCTCGGCAAAAAGGTACTTCTTGTTGACCTTGACTTGCAGTTTGGCGATGCGGATATGGCGCTTGACTTGAATCCGAGTGAAACAATAGTTGACCTTGCAAGAGATACAAACGGCATTTCGATTGATAATTTATCCTCTTGCTGCTGCACTCATGCGTCAGGCTTGTCTGTTCTTGCTTCTCCGAGTTCACCTGAGCTTGCCGAGTATATTCAGTCAAACCATACAAAGGCAATTATCGACGTGGCTCGTAATTATTATGAATATATTATTCTCGATTGCGGCTGTGCACTTACGGACCCTGTTATTACAGCGCTTGAATCAAGCGACGATATCTTTATGGTAAACGATGTTAACATTCTTTCGCTCAAGCGTGCCAAGCTTTGCCAAAATGTTTTGTCCCAAATTAATCAGCAGGATAAGGTAAAGCTTATAATCAATAAGAATGTTAAAAAGAATAATGTTAAAATCAGCGATTTTGAAAATCTTCTCGGCATTGACGCTTATGCTGTTATTTCAAGCGATTTGAAAACAGTAAACAGCTCGCTTAACAGTGGTCAGCCGCTTATTACATATAAGCCGAGAGCGGTTATTGCCAAGGATATTTCTTCTTTTGCTAATAAGCTTATTATGGAAAGAGAAGGCACATTAACGGCAACTACAAAGAAGAAATCATTTGGAAAGAAGAAATAATTAAATGGGATTGTTAGACAGATACGGCGTAAACGGTGAAGAACAGCCGAGAGAGGAAAACGCTTTTGCTAAAAGAGGCGGCGAAGTACCTCACGATAAACTTGCAAAAATGGCAATTGAAGACCCGTTTGCAGAAACAAAAACGAGAATACATAACGCAATTATCGAACAGCAGATTGCTTCGGGTGAAACTGTTACCGACGAATCAATGCGCAAGCTTATCGACGAATATGTTGAAAAGCCGGAATATAATATTCCCCATATTGACAGGGATACTATTAAAGAGCAGCTTTATGATGACATTATGGGCTACGGCCCAATCCAATGCCTTGTTGACAGCGATGAGTATTCTGAAATTATGGTAAATGGATATGACCACGTTTATGTTGAATCTCACGGTAAACTTGTTTTGACGGATATTAAATTCAAAGATAATGACCATCTAATGCAAATTATTGACAGAATCGTATCCCGTGTCGGCAGGCACGTTGACGAAGCAAGCCCTATGTGTGACGCAAGACTTCTTGACGGTTCCCGTGTTAATGTAATTATCCCGCCCGTATCTCTTGTAGGTCCTATTCTTACAATTCGTAAATTCGGTAAAACGCCTATTTCGGCAGAAAATCTTTTGACTTGGGGCTCAATCAATTTAAAGATGCTCAATTTCCTTGAAGCTGCCGTTAAAGGTAAATTAAATATAATCGTATCAGGTGGTACAGGTTCAGGTAAAACAACACTTCTTAATGTTTTATCGTCCTATATTCCGCATGATGAAAGAATTATCACCATTGAGGACTCGGCGGAGGTTCAGCTCCACCAGGAGCATGTTTTAACTCTTGAAGCCCGTCCGGCTAATATGGAGGGCAAGGGTAGAATTTCAATTCGTGATTTAGTTGTAAACTCCCTTCGTATGCGACCTGACAGAATTATCGTAGGTGAGGTTCGTAGTGAGGAAACGCTTGATATGCTTCAGGCTATGAACACCGGTCACGACGGCTCGCTTACAACTATCCACGCAAATTCCCCACGAGATTCAATTTCCCGTATTGAAACAATGGTTATGATGTCGGGTTCGGAGCTTCCGTCAAAGGCTATCAGGGATCAGGTGGCTTCGGCTATAAATCTTATTGTTCAGCAGGCTCGTCTCAGGGACGGTTCAAGAAAAGTAACCTCTATTTCCGAAATTGTCGGAATGGAGGGTGATGTTATTCGTATGCAGGACATTTTCACTTATGAAACCGAAGGTGAAATGGACGCAAACGGTAAATTTAAAGGCTCTTTTAAAGCAACAGGTATTATTCCTAAATGTGTTGAAAAAATACGTGAAAACGGAGTGGGTGTAAATAATGACTGGTTTATCAATTAATGTAATGACAATAATTTTAACTGTTGCGTTTGCTCTGTTTGCATTTGTTTTCGCTTTTCTTATTTCTTCGCTTGTTTCTAAAGATAAAATCGCATCTGACAAGCGACTTGAAGAGCTTAAGAAAAACGAGGGAGACAGCGAAAATTATTCCCTTGCAAAGCACGAAAGCAGAATGAAAAAAAGAAACAGGGAAAAGAAAAAGCAGGGCGGATTTTTTGAAAAATTCGGAAGTGCGCTTTATGTTGAGCTTCAAAGAGCCGATATGAAAATGCGACCTGAGGAATTTTTAACTATTTGGCTTTTGGTAACTGTTGTTCCGGCGTCGCTTATTGTTTTGTTTTTGCAAAACTCCGTTATTGCGCTTGCGGTTTTAATTGTTTGCCTTTTAGTTCCTATGCTTTTAATCAAAATAAAGCAAAAGAAAAGGGTTAAGAAATTTGAATCACAGCTTAGTGACGCACTTATTATTGCTTGCTCTTGCTTGAAATCCGGTCTTAGTTTTACTCAGGCTATGGAAACTATCGCTAAAGATATGGATGACCCTATCAGCGGCGAATTTGCTTTGGTAATTAAGGAAATGAGTATGGGCGCTTCAATGGAAGAAGCTCTTGATAAGCTTAATACAAGAATTAAGAGTAAGCATTTGGCTCTTATGGTTTCCGCTGTTTTGGTGCAAAGGCAGACGGGCGGTAATCTCTCCCAAATTCTTGAAAATATTTCAAACACAATTAAGGAACGTATGAAACTTCAGCAGGAACTTAAATCCGCCACCGCTTCGGGTAAAATGTCCGGTACGGTTGTAGGTATGATGCCGATTGCTATTTTGCTTATGTTCTTTGTTGTAAACAAAGATTTTGTTATGCCGCTTTTTACGGAAAATTTAGGACGAATTTTCTTAGGCGTTGCAGCAGGTCTTGAAGTTACTTGTTTCTTGATTATTAAAAAAATTACTACCATCAAAATGTAAGGAAGTGTCAGTATGCTACCATTTATAGTTATTTCCTACGCTTGTTTTGCACTCGTTATTGTTGTATTAATTATGGGCAAAAAGGGAAGCGAGGAGGATAAAAATCTTCGCCGAATGAAAACAATCGGCAAAGACGTTGTAAAAGCGGATTATAAAAATGTAGATACCTCGTTTTATGAGAGAAACATTAAGCCGTTTCTTGACAAAATGAATAAAAAGGGCGACGAAAATCAAAGCAAGAATGCAAGGGCTAAGGCTCAAAATGAATTGATTGCCAAAAAGCTTCGTCAGGCAGGCTTGCATATTTCCGTTTCTAACTTTAAATTTTTCAAAATGGCATTTATGATATTGACGATAATTATATTCTTGGGCGTTTCGCTTTTGCTTATTAATGTAACTCAATTTTTCTATTTGCCAATGCTTTTTGGTATGATTATTGCACTTCTCGGCCCTAATCTTTTCCTTAACAGCAAGGTTAAATCTCATCAGGGTGCAATCAAAGCACAACTTGCAGATACGCTTGATTTAATGAGCGTTTGTATGGAGGCAGGTCTTAGCTTTGACGCTTCCCTTGTTAAAATCAGCGAACGTATGGAAGGTCCGCTTATTGATGAGCTTATAACAGTATTCAAGCAAATTCAGCTTGGCAGAAACAGAAATGAAGCGCTTAAAAGCCTTGCGGATTCTTGCGAGGTTGAGGAGTTGAAAACTTTTATTTCTGCTGTTATTCAGGCAAACCAGCTCGGTATTCCTATTACTAACGTTCTTCAGGCTCAATCCGAACAGCTTAGAGTTAATAAGCGTGAGGAAATTAAGACTGTTGCAGCAAAGGTACCTACAAAAATGACTATTCCTACAGTTCTTCTTATTCTTCCTGCTATTATTTGTATAGTTATGGGACCTGTTATTATTCAAGTTAAAGACTCTATGGGAGGAATATCGTTTTAATAATGGCACTTTTAAAGGTATATAAAAACGGTAAGCTTCTGCTTGACGAGTGTGAAAACGCAAATCATTTTTTTACTCGTTTTATGGGGCTGATGTATAGAAGGAGTATGGAGGAAAACCATTGCCTTTTACTTACTCCTTGTAATGAAATACATACTTTTGGTATGAAATTTGATATTGATACAATTGCTCTTTCTAAGGATAATGAAATATTATTTATTGACAGAGCCGTACCGCCTAAAAAGGTACGCAATAAAGTTAAAGATGCTTATAAAGTTTTAGAATTATGCTCCGGCACAGCTGATAAATTAGGTCTTGATGTGGGCGATGTTCTTGACTTTAAATAACGGATATAATTCCAATGTACTTGCAAAAAAATGTAATTGTGCATTGGAATATAGTTCGTTAAATATATATTTTGGCAAATGGAGAATCAATTTATGGCTAATAACGATGTAGTAGACAGAAACAAAATACTCGGCTCGGCAACTCAGGATTATGGTTTTGATAAGGTGCTTCGTGGCTATGATATTAAGCAGGTTAATGAATATATTTCAAATCTGCTTGCAACTAATAAAAACGCTGGGGAACTTTTTGACCAACGTTATGAGGAATTAAAAAATACAAAGCAAATGCTTGAATATGAACTTTCTCAATCAAAGGGTCAGGTGGAAAAACTCACAAAGCTTCTTGAGGATATACGTGTACAGCGAGATACTTTACAGGCACAAGAGGGCAGTAAAGGTCAAAACCTTGACGCCGCTCAAATTGAGGAATATCAGTCAAAAATAGATTCTCTTATCTCAAAAAATCGCCTTTTAGGTGAAGAAAACAAAAAACTTGAGGATAAAAACAGAGATTTGCAGCGTGATGTTGCTCATCTTACCAAAAAAGTTGATAAAAACAGAACGGAAATTAAATCATTAAGAGAAGAAATTGAGTCGGGAGTGACTAATGAAACCGACAAAAAATATACCGAAATTGCACGTATTTATGAAAGTGCGATTGATAAAGCAGAGGATTTAATTTATCGTTTGCAAACTGAGCTTTCGCTTGCCCACTCTAAGGTTGAAGATGTCGGCGAAAATGAAGAATAATATATAACTTTTTTCAGTTATTTGCAGAAAGGGTGTGAGTGTCTTGAAACCTAATAATCAAAAGTCTAAGCGCAATAATGAGCAGGGTGCGGTTATGTTCGTTTCCGTATTTGCGGTTACCATATTTATTTTGCTTGCCGCTATGATTATGGATTTCGGATTATTCTATTATAAGCAGGCACGCTTGCAAAATGCCGGCGATGCTGCTGCTACTGCTGTTGCGGCTTCTATCGATGCTACCGATAAAGACTTAAACGCAATTGCAAAGCAATACCTTAAGAAAAACGGTGTTGATTACAGTGATGACGATATGACAATCAATATCCAAAAGAAGGGTATGCTTGATGAAGCAACGGCAAATGATGACGACTATATTACTACGGGATATATCAAAATGACCGTTAAAATAAAAACAGGTACGCTTTTTGGGCCCATTTTAGATATTGACTCGTTAATGCTTCATTCTACTTCTTTTGTTAAGGTAAGTGCTAATTATTCTAACGGTATGCCGAGAGCGCTGAATTATACCCTTTTTGCAGGCTCAACAGAAGGCACCGCTGAAAATCCGGCTATTAAAATTAACGGCAGAACAGGAACCGCAGCCAATATAATAGTAAGCGGATTTGAAACTATGCTTAATAAGCTCAACGAAAAGCTGTTCCAACCTCTTAAAGGCTTTTTCGGCGGCACACCTAATTATACAGACCTTGTTCACATTAACCTGTCAGAAGCAATTACCAACGGTGATATTCATTCTAATTCTAATATGAACATAGGTGTTCAGGTTGTAAACGCTTCACGTGTTAAAGACGGCAATTTGCAGGATGTTAAGACTGACAAAGACGGTAAACCTATTCTTGCAAGAGATGAAGATGGTAATATCATTTATCAAAAAGACAAGGACGGTAATTTTATTTACAGGATTAAAACTGATGCCAACGGCAATCCTGTTCCTGAAAGAGATAAAAACGGTAATATTATTTATTCAGATACACCTGCAACTGATGATAACGGCAACCCGGTATATAAGGTTGACGAAAACGGAAACTATATCCCTAAAAAAGATGCCGACGGCAATGTGCTTAAGGATGAAAACGGACATATTATTTATGAGCAGGAATATGAGCCTAAGTACGTGAAGGAAAAGGTGCCTGTATATGTTTATGAAAACTATACTCAAAGCACAAGCGATGAAAATTCCGCTAACGATTACGGTCAGGTTACATATACCGCTGTAAAGAATATTAACTTTACAAACACAAGCTGGAATCCTGACAGCGTTCATCTTTATGTTCAAAACCAGCAAAAGATTGAAGCTACTCAAACTGCTCTTGCTATTCTCAATATGATTGATTACAGCAGAGTCAGAAGTCTTGATTCTCTTAAAAATGAGTATGAATCCACTGCCGAAGATTTCTTTGAAGCAAAGGGCAGTGTCATTACTGAAGCGCAAAAGGCTAAAATTTTGGCGCAAAAGGAAAATCTTGTATTAAACGGTAATACAATTACTTTGGCAAATCAAGAATCAATTGTTTATGACATAAACAGAAATGATTCAAGAGCCATGCTTGAAAAAGCGTATGAGGACAGTCATACCTCTTCAAGTTCAACCGAAGTAGACGGTATTACTATTGAAAAGAGCAAACTTTTTGACCAAATAAGCAACGGTGAGGATAGGCTTTATACTGACGATACAAAAACAACACTCCTTTTCCAGAATGTTGCCGATACGCTTGACCGTGGCGGTGCAGGCTATCAAATCGAAGTAGGCAAGGGAGAAAATAAGTATACTGTTGTTGTTACGGGCGATAAAGTAAACCGTGACTATGCAAAAACAAGAAGCGATACAGTAGGCTCCGATTACGACAGCAACGCTACGGCTATAGGCGCAAAATATGCAATGTATAAAACGTTCCAGCAGCGCCTTGGCGATAACGGATTTATCACTACCCCGAATTTGAAACCGTACTTTATCCGTATGACGAATAAGTCTGTTGCAAATTCACTTAAAAAGAGGGGAGATTATACCTCAACTGCGGCAAAGGTAACAGTAAGAAAGGCTGTTGCAGACCTCGGCGACCAGCTTCAGGATATTCTTGACAAAACAAGCTATGACGATAAGACATATTCCGATTTCAGTGACGTAGTTAAAAAAGATACTTCTCCTTTCTTTACTCAAAATATGGCTTCAAAGAGCAGTGGTCTTACTAAGCTTGAAGGCGACGCTCACACTAAATTTAACAACTATTCGTTATATAATTCAAATGACGTACTTAAAACTCCGAGTGAGTTTGTTGATGAATATAAAAAGTCATATAAGTTTGCAGACGTTGCAAATAAGAACTATTATGATAAAGAAATCAGCGGTAAATATGCCGACGACGGTGTTCAGACTAAGAAAAAAACAATTAGGGAAGAAGATATTTCTGTTTCGGAAAAATATAACAGTGTTAAGGATGATGCAACTTATAAGCGTCTTTCATCTCAACATCTTCCTAATAAAAAGGATGTATTCCTCGGCGACAGCAACGATTATACAAAGCGACATGAATTTAACGATTATGTAGATTCAGCATACAGCGTTAAGCCTGATATGGAAACGGCAACTGCTCTTACTAAGCCGAATTCTTTCAATATCAACGCTTATATGCCGACGATTGATTATGTTAATCATACCGTTACGGCAAACGGCGGAATTACTTTCGGTAATGGCTCGACAAAGCTTGATGGCTTCCATGTAACAAGCAGCAAAAATGACCAGTATTTAGTAGCTGATGGTAAGAATAAGTGGCTTTCAAAAGGGCTTGAAAGATATGATTGGACTCGTGTTGCAGAACGTGACGGCAGTTACGCAGTTATTATAGGCAATGCAAATCAAAGGCATGGTGATATGGATGTCGGCAGAAACAACAAAGGTTGTACCCTTGTTGTTGACGGCGATCTTAATGTTAATGATACACTTAAAATTCAAAAAAACAGCGTTGTAATTGTTACAGGTAATCTTACTTGCGGCAAGCTGTTTATGAAAGACGGCGCTCGCCTTTATGTTAAGGGCAAAATTACCGCAAACGATATGAGCTATGACGGCGACTCCAACCAAAAGATTTATTGCGGCGGAGATGCTATAATTCCTCATAATCTTGATTCTTCAAGAGAATTTAAGATAGGCGGTAATCTTGAGGCTCACGAGCTGTCCCTTACTTATACAAACTATTATTTCGGCGGAAGCGTTAAATGTACTAAGTTCAATGCCGAAAATAACGATATGAATCTTATTGTTGATTCATTTGAATGTTCAGGCACAACTACTCTTAATAACAGAACTTCGCTTACAGTAAACGGCAATGCAAAAACAGGCACCATTAATATGTATAATGACAGTGTTATATCTGTTTGCGGCAGTATGAATTCCACGAATGAGCAAAACCTTTTTCAAAGTTCAAAAATCATAGTAAACGGTGTTGCTCTTCTCGGTACACTCAATCTTCATGGCGATTCAAAGCTTTATGCAACTCGTTATGCTGAATTTGCAGGCAGAATTAATGCTTACGATAATTCAATTGTTAATGTTGACAATGCTATTATGTGTAACGATTTGGTTTGGCTTGAGGGCCATGCCAAGGTTTATGCCAATGCATCGTTTACCGCAAAGGGGCTTAGAGCTACGTCCAATAATATCATTCAGGCAAAAGGTATTAGATTTACTCAGACTGATGATAATGCAAAACAATTCGGCATTCATTGCCGTCTTGAAAGCTGGGGCGATATTGAATTTAACTGCTATGTTTGCGTGGAAAGAGATGGCTTCCTTGTAGCAAAAGGCTATATTAAAGCCAATGGTATTTTTAAAGACGGTAAGGGCAATAACGGCCAAACCGGTTTTGATATTGAAGGTGTTGTATATAGTTGTTCAGATGTAATTACTGCATATCCGTTAAAAATTAATTCGGGTAAGCTTTATTGTGCAGGAAATGTTGAGGCTGCCACAACAAAATCGAGCATTTTTAATGAGGCAGTTCAGGTTAAGGGTACGAGCGAATTGTATGTAACGGGTGTTGTTACAAGCACAATTGGCAGAAGGTTTAAGCTTTATTCCGATAATGGCGGTCAAGGCTCAACCGTAAGCATTTTTGGCGCAAACGGTACGACTAAAGACGGTTATATAAATGCTCTTTCCTCAAAAATCGACGAATTTACCAACGAACAGCCTAATTCACGTGTTTATTTAGGTGACGGTACGTTTGCTCAAACAACTACCAATTCATATTTGAACTTTTCAAAACAATTTATTAATGCAGGCTCACTTTATCTTTACGGCTCATTGAGCATTAGTAATAATTTTGTCGGCAATAACGGCGGTTTAACACTTGTAGGCGGTAATATGACTATGTCTCACAGTGCAATTAACCTGTCTGATTCCCATACTTTAATTGTTTTGGGATATCTTTCATCTAACAGCACAATCAGTGTTAATTCTGCTTCAAAGCTGTATGTTGCAAATCATCTTACTACAAACAGCTTAGGCGGTGCATCTGTTACATTGAATGATAATTCATATATGATTGTCGGCGACGGTTCACAAAATTCCTGCAACAGCATCAGTATTAACAGCGGCTCTAAATTCTGGTCTCTTGCCCCGGTATGGACAACTAATGTTGTTAATGTTGAAAGTACAGATGCAAACAATTTGAGCGAATTTTTCTCAAACGGCAAGCATACCATCGGCCAGGTTGATGGAAACACAGCATTAAATAAGACTATTAATATCACAATAAATGGCTTATATGTCGCAAACAATACGGGAGATAAGGTTTTAAATTCGCTTCATATTAAGAAATTCGGTCACATAACTCATAACGGTAAACTTACTGTTTTATCATCTCTTAAGGTTGATGACGGCGGTTATCTGTTTGTTAAAGGTGTTACTGAATTGGGAAGTGACTCTTACCTCATTGGCAGTTCGGCTAAGATTTCAAACGGCGGTAAGATGTATCTTATGGACGGTCTTAATATCATCAACAGCGCCGGCTCGGAGAACGACCCTGAAATAGCTTTCACGAGTGATAATGCCGATACATTTATTGCGGCTAATTCTTCAAAATCACTTACATTAAAAGGTGCTCTTCATACAAGAGGTATTGTTAATATTGAAAACAGCATTACTATCAAAGGTAACAACAAACTTGACGGTATGCCTAACAGAGGTGTATCGCTTTCGGTTGCTTCGGGCTCGGCTAATATAAGCGGAAGCGTCACCTTACCGGACGGCAATGCTTTGTTTGTAAAGTCAGGCTCGCTTGGTATCGGCGGAGATGTTAATATGGCGAGCGTTGTTTATAACTACGGCAAGCTTTATATTCTCGGAAATCTTAATGTTGATTGGAGCAAAACTAAATATATTTCAGACTATGACGGCAAAGACGATGATATGAGAAAGGGTTATTCGCTTAAAAACGGTCAAACAATCGGTACTGTTGACGCTTATCTTTATATCGGTGGAACAAACGACCTTAAATTTTACGGTTATGTTCAAAACTTCGGAGAAATTTACTCTAATGCCGGTATGAGAGTAAGAGGCTGGTGCAGTATGCCCGGTAGCGCAATTATGTGTGACACGGCATTTATTAATTTCAAGAATGCTAAGGCGCATTTCGGCGGTACAGTTGACCTTAATTCAAATGCATTTTATAACGGTGAAAATTCTGTATTTGATTGCGGCGGTGATTATACCTACGGTATCGTTACAATCAATCTTGGCTCATTTGCGGCTGCCGGCAATGTTGAAATGAATAAGATTAACGTTGATCAAAATAAATATAACAGCCCAAAATGGAAAAACAGCAAGTCGATGTCATTTATGAACGGCTTTGAAAAAATTGACGGCGCTGAGTATAAAAACGCTACCGTTTATGTAGGCGGAGACTTAAAACTCGGCTCTGGTAAGTTGGAGGGTAATGCAGGCTCGTATTTCACAATGGGCAAGACTTATATCGGCGGCGATTTGCTTGATTATTGTAACCGTGCAAATGCTTATTATGCTACCGCTATTTGGGCATTCAATTTCTCGAATACCTTTATAGGCGGCGATTGCTTCGGCGGTGCCGGTATTGCTACGGGTAATAACAGTATCTTTATGGTCGGCGGCGACTATCAGTCAAGGCGAAGCACAAAGATTAATATTGAAATGTTCTCTTATTCCGCTCTTGATGCAACGTACTATTCATTCTGCGATGATAATCGTTCATATAGGGATGAATTTAATAAAGACCCTAAAAAATACAGAAGTGCTTATTTCTATGTAGGCGGCAATATGCTTTGCAACACTATCGGCGCTTCTCTTTGGACTTCATCTGCATCAAAGGTACCTGAAAATAATACTCGTGATACAGATATTTATTCTAATTCAAACGTTTATGTCGGCGGCTCAATGTATGCCAACTCCAAACTTTATATGAAGCAAAATGTTACTCTTGTGGTAGCAGGCAACAAAAAGCTTAATGATACGAGTACGTTAGACGGTATTTTGGGTGCAATTAAGGACGGAACAATCAAGGCTAATGTTCAAAACCTTTTGAATAGTGACGATTATAAGCTTTTTGTTTTCCAATGCCTTGATGAAAACATCTGCTCTAAAATTATTGTAAACGGCAGTATGTTTGTTCGTGATACCGCAAAGATGCGTGATATGACAAAGAACTATATCGCAGGCAATTTCAAGGGCAACGATTATGTTGAAATAGGTAAATCACTTCTTGATGATGACGAGGACAGAAGCCAGGCGGCGGTTGCCGACGGCAATTTCTGGACTAAGGGCGACAGCCTTAAAACATATACCTTTGCAAATGCGGGATACACTTATGTCGGCGGTAATTTTGAAAGCGGAAAGTATACTAAGCTTTATGCTTCAACTACTCTTAAGGTTAAGGACGATTACATCAGTAATAAATATTTAACTCTGCGTCACGATGCTAAAATTTATGTCGGCAAAAAGCTTAAAGCGCTCACGTCTATTGAGGGCGGTTCATATAGTGAATTCCACGTTGGCGGAAGTTTGCAGGCTTCAACATCATGGATTAAGCTTCGTGATTGCACAACCGTTGCAGTCGGCGGCAACTTTACTGCTCTTTCATATATCGAACTCGGCAAATACGGCGATTATGTAAGAACGATAAACGGCAATAAAGTAACGGAGCAAACGGCTCACGGCGTTACCGAAGGTGAAGAGCCTAAGTATGATACAAGTACTGACAGCGGCGATGGCTCATCAAGTGAGGGTGATAAGACAAGCGGCAGTACAGACGCAGGTCAGGACAGCACAAACAGCAACCTTGATAATGACAGCCTTAATGCTCAAAAGGAACTTGAGGAGGATAGCTCAGACCTTGCAAAGGGCGGCAACTTCTTTATCGGTCAATCACTTGTTTCATACACCGGTCAAATCTTTGAATATGCTTATTCTCAGGTTACGGTAGGTAATTACGTATTCACTCCTAAGTATCTCACATTAAGGCATAATGCGGATATGTGGGTAATGCCTGAAACCTTTAAGAATGCAACCTATAAGCATAAGCCTTATGTCAGCGACTCAGACGGCTCGCTTTGGGGCGATATTCTTGATGCGCTTAAGAAATTTAATTATACAATTAAGGATACTTTCTCTCCTAAGCAGGGCAGTATTTACACTCTTGGTTCGTTAACTCTTAATAAGAATGCGTCCCTTATGGGTACATACGATTGCCTTGTTCAGGGTCAGTGTATATTCAGGCAGGATGCGCTTGTATATCTCGGCCACGATTTCACCTGTACGGCTAACAGCTTTAATTTGAATATTTCTTCAATTAAGGGTGACACAAGTTATGCAGGATTTGACAGCCGTGGTACTTCTTCGCAGGACGGTAATACTTCATTCCCTGTTCTCCTTTATGCTGATAACAATATTAATATTTACACAACTGTTGATATTCGTTTAACATATCTTGTTGCAAACAAGGGTGACGTAAATCTCTTCAATGTGTATTCAAATACGGAAAATGCAGCATATAATGCAAAACAGCTTCCTAATGCAATTTGCTCATATCAGGGCGATATAAATTATTTTGCAGGTTACGGCAAGCTCGGCGCATTGTTCTATGCTCCTAACGGCAACCTCGATTTCGACGGTTGGTATCAGGAAATTTGGGGCTGTGGTATTGCAAATACTATTGAGGATAACGCTTATTACTTCAATTTGCACAGATTTGAAAATTGGAGAACTATTGACCTTCATCTTGCAGAAAGCGGAAGTATATTCCTTGTATCCGAGGATGAATATAATCGTGCAAAAGAAGATTTGTTTAATTACGATCTTGACGATTCCGGTACGGATATGGCAACAGGCGGCTCAAGCGTATTCTTCCCACGTGATGTGCTTGATAATATCCCCGGCGAAAATTACTAAAATCCAATGATTTTTCAGAGCAATTATTCTTTTGAGTAATTGCTCTGTTTTTTTAATATTATTGTTTAATGCAAAAATAATATTGCATTTTTATATTTTTGTGTTATTATACTATCGAGGAAGGTTTTGCCTTTATATTGCGGATTGTTTTAGACGCCTTTTTCAAAATTTTGATTTTTAACTATGGAGATAATGATAAAATGAAAAAAACTAAGATTATTTGTACGTTGGGTCCTGCTACCGATAATCCTCAAATACTTGAGAAAATGATTTTATCAGGAATGAATGTAGCAAGATTTAATTTCAGCCACGGCGCATATGAGGACCATGAAAAAAGGCTTAAAGAGGTTATTGCCGTAAGGGAAAAGCTTAATGCTCCCGTTGCAACCTTACTTGATACTAAAGGCCCTGAGGTTCGTCTCGGCGATTTTGAAAATCCCGACGGTGTTACAATTAACGAGGGCGACAAGTTTGTTTTAACTACCAAGGAATGCCTCGGTACCGAGAAAAAAAGTTTTGTTAATTACGAAGGGCTTCCTCGTGATGTTAAGCCCGGAACGGTTATTCTTATTAATGACGGTCTTATTTCAATGAAGGTCGATTGTGTTAAGGGCAGCGATATTCACTGCACAGTTATTGACGGCGGACTTTTAACCAATCACAAAGGCGTTAATGTTCCCGGTGTCGACCTTAATATGCCTTATCTTTCCGAAAGGGATATGAATGATCTTAAATTCGGCGCAGCTCACGATTTTGATTTCATCGCCGCATCGTTTATCCGCAGTGCAACCGATGTTACTATTCTTCGTAACTTTGTTGACGCCATCGGCTGGAAAGACGTTAAAATTATTTCAAAAATTGAAAATGTGCAGGGTGTAAATAATATTGATTCAATTATTGCCGCTTCTGACGGAATTATGGTTGCAAGAGGCGATATGGGTGTTGAAATTGACTTTCAACGTATTCCTGCTATTCAAAAAATGATTATAAGAAAAGTTTATGACGCAGGTAAAATTGTTGTTACCGCAACTCAGATGCTTGAATCAATGATTAACAACCCCCGTCCTACAAGAGCGGAAATTACCGATGTTGCAAATGCTATCTATGACGGCACAAGCGCAATTATGCTTTCCGGTGAAAGCGCAGTCGGCAAGCATCCTGTTGAGGCTGTTCAAACGATGACTTCAATTGCACTTACTACCGAAGGCGATATTGATTATAAAAGAGAATTTGACAATTTTTATCCCGAAAGCGGAGGCAAGGATATTACTTCAGCTATAAGCCATGCTACGGTTACAACTGCTCATGACCTTAACGCTTCTGCAATTATTACTGTTACAAAGAGCGGCACTACCGCTCGTATGATTTCAAAATTCAGACCGCAGACGGATATTGTCGGCGCAACTATTAATCAAAAGGTATGGCGTCAGCTTTCACTTAGTTGGGGTGTTAAGCCTGTTTTGTGTCAGCTTAAGGACAACACGGATGAACTTTTTGATCATGCGGTTGACGTTACAGTTAAGGCAGGTGCGGCAAAAAAGGGCGACACAGTTGTAATTACAGCAGGTATTCCGCTTGGTATGTCAGGTACAACAAATATGCTAAAGGTGCACAAGATTAATGGCTGAGGTTAAATTTGTATTATACAGTGACCCTGATTTTATGCTGGTAAAAAGCATAAGAATGCAGGTTTTTATGAATGAACAGAATATAAAAGGGGAAGAGGAGTTTGACGAACTTGATAAAAGGTCGCTCTTTGCTCTTCTTTTTGACGGCAACAGCGCCGTGGCAACTGCCAGAATAAGCGAAATTCCAAAAGGACTTAAAATCGGCAGAATAGCCGTTCTTAAGGATTACAGGGGAAGGCGATACGGTGCAAAGATTGTTAATGCCGTTGTTGCTAAGTCTATTGAGGCAGGCGCTGACAGAGTTTATGTTGATGCTCAAAACCATGCAGTTAATTTTTACGAAAAGCTTGGATTTCGCATTTGCGGCACTGAACTTATTGATAGAGGAATAGCTCACACACCTATGTGTATTGATAAAGGAGATTTTAATGTCGAAGAATAAAAGCAGGGCAGGTATAGCTTTAATAATTGTTCTCGTGCTTGTTCTTTTGGGTATCGGCGCTTATGTCGGATACACCTATGTTCAAAGCGATGTGAACGGTAACAGAAATACTAAAACTGAATATAATCTTGTTATTGAAAAGGACGATTTTGCTTACCAAATAGGTGAAAAACTTAAATCAAACGGAGTTATCAAAAACGATACCCTTTGGAATTGGTGGATGGATAAGCATTATCCTAAGTTTAGCTATATAAACGGAGAATATAGAATGACTTCGTCTATGAGTTATGAGGATATTGCAAAAAAACTTCAAAATCCCGATATATCTCATAAAAGCGTTTCTGTTTGTATTCCTGAGGGATATACTGTTTTTGATATTGCTGAGACTATGGAGAAAAACAATATCTGTAAAAAGTCCGATTTTCTCGATGCCTGCAAAAATAAGAATGACTATGATTGCGAATTTTTAAATGATGCATATATGAGCGAGAACGTTGCTTATCAGCTTGAGGGATTTTTGTTTCCCGCAACATACGATTTAGCAGAAAACAGCAAGGCAAGTGACGTTGTGGCAACAATGCTTGAAACATTTGACGGCAAAATCACCGATAAATGGAAAAGCTATTGTGATGAAAACGGTATGTCGCTTTATGAGCTTGTAACTCTTGCTTCGATTGTTGAAAAAGAAACGCTTGGCGACGGCGTTGCCGAAAACATTGCTTCCGTTTTTGTTAACAGATTAAATATCGGCCAGCAGCTTCAAAGTGACGTCACTATTTTTTACGGCAATAAGCTAAGGGAAAACGGATTTAGCGACGAGGTTGTTGCTTCTTATAATACTTATAAATGCAAAGCGCTTCCGAGCGGACCTATTTGCAATCCGGGTGTTGACAATATCAATGCAGTAATTGAGCATAATGATACAGATTATTATTATTTCTTCTCGGATTTGAAAAAAAAGTTCCATTTTGCAAAATCTAATTCGGAATTTGAAACTCTAAAGCAGAAATATCCTTGGCAATAAAATTCATAAATTAAATCTAAAATTTGTATTGACAAATGGGTAGGGGTATGTTAATATATATCCGCAATAAAGAAGAACGCATCGTTCTCCCCTTCAGCTTGGCGAAAAGGGCAATAATTTATTTGTTAATTAATTATTGAAGTGTGAGCGTGTTCTGCGTTCACACTTTAATTTTATTTAAGAGGTGTTTTTTATCAGCAAGGAAACTCAACAGATTAATAGCGAAATCAAAGACAAGGAATTACGTGTTATTTCAGCCGACGGTGAGCAGCTTGGTATTATGAGTGCAAGTGATGCGCTTCATATCGCTGAAACCAAAGGGCTTGATTTAGTTAAGATTGCTCCTCAGGCTAAGCCTCCTGTATGCAAAATTATGGACTATTCTAAGTTCCGTTATGAGCAGGCTAAGCGTGAAAAGGAAAATCGCAAAAATCAAAAGCAGGTTGAAACTAAAGAAATTCGTCTTTCCGTTACTATTGACGTCGGCGACTTCAACACTAAAGTTAATCAGGCTAAAAAGTTTCTCGCATCAGGCCATAAAGTAAAGGTTTCTATTCGTCTTAAGGGCAGAATGATGACTCATTCAGACCTTGGTATTGAAAATATGAAGCGCTTTGCAGCATCGCTTGAGGAAGAAGCAAATGTTGATAAGGCTCCTAAACTCGACGGCAGGCAGATTCTTATGTTTTTGTCTCCTAAGGCAAGTAAATAATTACACGGAGGAATAAATTATGCCAAAAATTAAAACACACAGCGGCGCAAAGAAGCGTTTTAAGACAACAAAGAGCGGCAAGGTAAAGCGTGCACATGCTTATACCTCACACATTCTTACTAAGAAGTCAACAAAGCGTAAGAGAAATCTTCGCAAGACTGCAGTTGCTGACGTTACAAACCAGAAGCAATGCAAGAGACTTGTTCCTTATAAATAAGAAGAACTTTGCTTAAATATTTAGGCATTAACATTAACTCGGAGGTATATAGATATGGCTAGAATTAAGGGTGCTATGGCAACTCGTAAAAGAAGAAAAAAAGTATTAAAGGCAGCTAAGGGCTACTACGGCGGAAAGCACAGACTTTTCAAGACAGCTAAGCAGGCTGTTATGAAGAGCGGACAGTATGCATACATCGGCAGAAAGCAGAAGAAGAGAGATTTCAGAAGAATTTGGATTACTCGTATTTCTGCTGCTTGTAAGGCAAACGGTACTAACTATTCAACATTTATGAACGGTCTTAAGAAGGCAGGTATCGACCTTAACAGAAAGATGCTTTCTGAAATCGCTATTTCTGACCCAACTGCTTTTACAGCACTTGTTGAATCAGCAAAGGCTGCTCTCTAATTTTAATTAGATATTCAAACTGACCCACTCACTTTGTGAGTGGGTTTTATAATTTACAAATAGTTTATTGAATTAACAGGTAAAATTAAACTTGAAAATGCAAAATTTTCGGCGGTAAAAGATGTTAAATTAAATCAAAGGCTTAAAAAGGTTTACTATTCTTTGCAGGATATTTACCCGCAAATAAATATCGATGCATAATAAAAGCGCAGATGAATTTTTATATTCATTTGCGCTTTTTATATTTTTTCGTTATTCTTGGTTTTCTGAATTTTGAAATTTCTTTAATACTTCTTTTAATATAACAGCTCTGTCTTGGCTGATAGGTGCTTTTGAGTCGGAAGCTTTCGTATCTTTTTCAGGCCTTTTAGCGGCAGGTTTAGGCGTGTTCATTTGTGCCTTTTTCATCATTTTTTATTTACATTATAACTCCGTCTTTAAAAATGGATATGTCCCTGTATCCGTTTTGCTCGTTCTTTGTCTGCCTGCCTGAAGCGATATCAATTAATAATTTGAATATTTCCTCGGTCATATTTTCAAAGTCATTGCTTTTAATCAATTCGCCTGCATTAAAGTCAATCCAATTGCTTTTTCTTTTTGCAAGGCGGGAGTTAGAGGATACTTTAATTGTCGGCACGCTTGCACCGAGCGGAGTCCCTCTGCCTGTTGTAAATAATATTATATTTGCGCCTGCCGCAGTCAAATTGGTTGTTGATACAATATCATTTCCCGGCCCTGTCAAGAGATTTAATCCTTGCTTTTTGCAATGCTCGCCGTATTCAAGCACATCTGTAATTACGGCTTTTCCGCCCTTTTGAATACAGCCGAGTGACTTTTCTTCAAGCGTGGTTATTCCGCCGTCGTGGTTGCCGGGTAAGGGATTTTCATAACATTCCTGATTGTGTGAAAAGAAATATTGCTTAAAAGAATTAATCATATTTACGCATTTGTTAAAGATTTTTTCATTTTCGCATCTTTTCATCAAAAGCTTTTCTGCGCCGAACATTTCAGGCACTTCCGTCAGTATTGCGGATGTGCCGAATGATGTGAGCTTGTCCGTCAGTCTGCCGCAAAGTGCATTTGCCGTAATTCCGCTGAAAGCGTCTGAGCCGCCGCATTTGTATCCGACAACAAGTTTGTTAATCGGGATAGGCTCACGCTTGAAACTTTTAACAAAAGTGTAAAACTCTTTCAATAATTTTTCGCCTTTTTCAAGTTCGTTTTCACAGTCCTGCGTCACAAGAAATTTTATTCTCTTTTTGTTATATTCACCGAGATACTTTTTAAATGTTTCTGCATTTGTGTTTTCACAGCCGAGTGATACAATAAGCACACCGCCTGCGTTTGGATGATTTGCAAGGGATGCAAGTATTTTTCTCGTGTTTTCCTGGTCGTCACCGAGCTGACTGCAGCCGAATGGGTGAGTGTATGCAAACACACCGTCACAGCCGTCGCCGATAATGTCCTGACCGATTTTTTCAAGCCTTTTTGCAGTATTGTTTACACAGCCGACAGTCGGAATTATCCAAATTTCATTCCTTGTTGCCGCTCTGCCGTCTTGCCGTAAATATCCGTTAAAAGTAACGTCACATTTTTTTGGATGATATTCGTTTTCACCGCAATATTTATATTCAATAATGTCACTCAAATTTGTTTTTAAATTATGCTCGTGTATATGCTCTCCTTTTTTACAATCAATTGTCAAATGACCGATAGGATTGCCGTATTTGATAATATTCTCGCCGCTTTTCAAATCGTTTAAAAGTACCTTGTGCCCAAAGGGAATATCGTCTAAAAGCTTGATATTATCAATAATTTCTCCCTTTTTAAGTTCCTCAAGCGCTACTGCAACATTGTCTTTATCATTTATTTTAAATAGCTTACTCATCTAATAGTTTCTCCATAGCCTTGCTTATTCCAAGCAATTTTATATCGTCAAAATAAGCCTTGACCTTTTTATAAAGACCGTCGATTTTTGTCAAATCCTCACCCCAAAAGCCGACATTTGCCAAAACGTCAAAAACGATGTCATTGTGTTTGGCTTTAAAGAAATGAAGCACACTTTCAACGTCGTTTACAGGATAATCTTTATTTTCAAAATTTTCGTAAAAATTGATTAATGCCGCAAAAGCAAATGATAAAACACTCGGAATTTTGCCGAACTTATTATAATAATCAAGCAAAGAGCAAAGACAACGGGCTTTGAATTTTGCTACTGAATTTAAGCTTATGTCAAGCAGCTTATGGTCGATAAAAGGATTGTTAAACCTTTCAATAACACTGTTTGCAAATGCTTTCAGTTCATTTTCATCAAGGTCAATTGTTTTTATTATTTCCTCATTTAAGCCTTTGTCAATATATGCTTTAAAGGCTTTATCGTTAATCATATCACGAACAATTTTAAATCCTGCGTTATATCCTGCAAGCACGCTCATTGTGTGAACACCGTTTAATATTTTAACTTTTCTTTCACGGTAAGGAAGCACACTTTCGGCAAATTTTGCGCCCATATTGAGCTTGCAAAACGCAATAACACTTTGCGCTTTTTCGTCAGCCTCAATTATCCAGCTTGAATAAGGCTCGCACGCTACCGCACATTCATCATCTTTATACTCCGCCTTGCCCGTAACAATCCTGTCAACAAGAGTGTTGCAAAAACTGCATTCGTTATTGATATAATTTATATATTCGTTTTCCAAATTCCAAAGCTTGGCATATTTAATAATGCATTTTTTGAGTTCATCACCGTTATTTTCAATAAGTTCAACAGGTAAAAATACAAGACCTTTTTTGCCCTGCTTGAAACGCTCATAAAGCAAAGCTGTTACCTTAGCAGGAAATGATACGTTAGGGCTTTCGCTCATTTTATCCGTATCAATAAAGCAAATACCCGCTTCGGTCGTGTTTGAAATTACAATTTCAAGGCTGTCAAGGCAAAAAATACGCTTAAGTTCTTCGTATTCGCCGACTGTATCAATACATTCTTCAACGCAATTTACACTCTTAACTTCGTTTATAATTTCACCGTTGAGCCTGCCTTTTAAAAGAATGTTGTATCTGCAACCTTGCTCTTTGAGTGCGTTTATAACCTTGGTGTTTTTTCTCGGCTGGCATATTGCAATTTTTCCGTCATAAATTCCTTTTTCATTTGCCGTTTGAATATAATGCTCGGCAAATGCTCTTAAAAAATTACCCTCGCCGAATTGTAAAATCTTAATCATATTCTTACCTGCGTTTAATACTGAATGTTTAAGAAAAAATCATTTTAATTATATAACATAAATTTTTTAAAGTAAATAGATATATTGAATATTTTAATGTTGACTAAAAGCAATAAATATATTATAATTACAAGGATAAAGAAAGGACTGTGGTTTATGACATTGCTGATTAAAAATGCACTATGTTTTATTGCCGATGAATTTAAAAAGTCAGATGTTTTCATAACCGACGGGATTATTACCGAGATTTCCAGCACTATTTCTTCAAATGGTGCCGATAGAGTAATTGACGCATTGGATAAATATTTTTTGATACCGGGCTTTGTGGATGTTCATACACATTTACGTCAGCCCGGTTTTTCTTATAAAGAAACAATTAAGTCAGGCTCTATGGCAGGGGCAAGGGCAGGGTATACGGCTCTTTGCACAATGCCTAATCTTAACCCGGCTCCCGATTGCCCCGAAAATCTTAAGGCTCAAACAGATATAATTGAGCGTGATGCAGTTATTGACGTTCTTCCTTTCGGCACAATTACCAAAGGCAGAAAAGGCGAGGGCGAGGTTGTTGACTTTGAATCAATGGCTGATAAGGTTGTTGGCTTTTCAGATGACGGAACAGGTGTTCAAACCGGCGAACTTATGGAGAAGGCTATGGTACGGTGCGCTAAGCTTAATAAGATTATTTCAGCTCACTGTGAGGTTAATGATTTGCTCAAAGGCGGCTATATTCACGACGGTGTATATTGCAAGGAGCACGGCCATAAGGGTATCTGCTCAAAGAGTGAATGGGCGCAGATTGAGCGTGACTGCAAGCTTGCCGAAAAAACGGGCTGCAGATATCACGTGTGCCATATTTCAACTAAGGAAAGCGTTGATATTATCCGTAAGGCTAAGGCTCGTGGGGTTAAAGTTACGTGTGAAACAGGCCCGCATTATTTGACTATGTGTGACGAGGATTTGCAGGAGGACGGCAGGTTTAAAATGAATCCGCCGCTTAGAAGCCGAGAGGATATGAATGCTCTTATTGAGGGTGTTAAAGACGGCACGATTGATGTTATTGCAACCGACCATGCTCCTCATTCCAAGGAAGAAAAGTCAAAGGGGCTTAAAGGCTCGGCTATGGGCGTTGTCGGATTGGAAACGGCATTCGGTGTACTTAATACAAAGCTTGTCAAAACGGGCGTTATTTCTCTTGAAAAATTGATTGATATGATGTCGGTTAAACCGAGAGAGATTTTTGATATTTCGGGCGGTAAAATTGAAGTAGGCGCTCCTGCCGATTTGGCACTGCTTGATATAGATAAAGAATGGTGTGTTGACCCTGAAAAATTTGTAACTATGGGTCGTGCAACACCGTTTCAGGATTGGAAACTGCAGGGTGAAAACCTTTTAACAATATATAAAGGAGAAATTGTTTATGAAGCCTTATAACAAAAAAATTGTGCTTGAAAACGGTAAAGAATTTTACGGTTACGGTTTTGGCGCAGATAAAGAAGCGATTAACGAAATTGTTTTTAATACTTCAATGGTAGGATATCAGGAAATTGTATCAGACCCAAGCTATACAGACCAAATGGTGTGTATGACATATCCGCTTATCGGCAACTACGGTATGACCGATGAGGATTATGAAACAAAAGTGCCGACTATGGGCGGTCTTATTGTAAGGGAGTATAACGATTTGCCGTCAAACTTCCGTTATACAAAGACACTTGATGAGGTACTTGTGGAATATGACATTCCTGCTATCAGCGGCGTTGATACAAGAATGATTACGAGAATTATTCGTGACGAGGGTTCGCAAAAGGTTATAATCTGCGATGCAAATGTGCCTTATGAGGAAGCTTTAAAGAAAGTCAGAGAGTATATAATTCCTACTGATATGGTTTCACGTGTAAGCTGCAAAAAGCGTTGGTATTCAAGAACTCCTAACCATAAATACGATGTTGTCGCTATTGACTGCGGTATTAAGCATAATATTATTCGCAAGCTTAATGAAAAGGGCTGTAACGTAACTGTTGTTCCTTATAATATTACAAGTGAGGAAATACTTAAAATGAGCCCTGACGGCCTGTTCCTTTCTAACGGTCCCGGTAATCCGGAGGACGTTCAGACTGTAATCAATGTTGTCAGAGAACTTAGAGGCAAGCTTCCTATTTTCGGAATTTGTCTTGGTCATCAAATGATTTCTTTGGCTCTCGGTGCTAAAACATTTAAAATGAAATTCGGCCACAGAGGCGGTAACCACCCTGTTAAAAATCTTGAAACAGGCAAACTTGAAATTACTTCTCAAAACCATTCATACGCCGTTGATGTTAAATCTCTTGACGGCACAGACCTTGAACTTACCCATGTAAATCTTCTTGATGATACGGCTGAGGGTGTTAAGTGTGAAAAGGACAAGTTGTTCTCTGTTCAATACCACCCTGAAAGCGCACCCGGTCCGCAGGACAGCGCATACTTATTTGATGAATTTATTGCATTAATGCAAAAGGAGGAAGACTGATATGCCAAAAAGAACTGATATACATAAAATACTCGTAATCGGCTCAGGTCCTATTGTTATAGGTCAGGCTGCTGAATTTGACTACTCAGGTACACAGGCTTGTCTTGCTCTTAGAGAAGAGGGCTACGAGGTTGTGCTTATCAACTCTAACCCTGCAACTATTATGACGGATACAGATATTGCCGATAAGGTGTATATGGAGCCGCTTAATCTTGAATATGTTGCAAGAATTATCCGTCACGAAAGACCTGACGCTATTTTACCGTCACTCGGCGGCCAGACAGGTCTTAACCTTGCAGTTCAGCTTGCTAAAAAAGGCGTGCTTAAGGAATGTGACGTTGAAATACTCGGCACTAATTTTGAAGCAATCGAAAGAGCAGAGGACAGAGAGCTTTTTAAGGAACTTTGCGAAAGCCTCGGCGAGCCGGTTCTTCCAAGTGAAATTGCCGAAAACCTTGAGGACGGTCTTAAGGCTGCAAAAGAAATCGGATTTCCTGTTGTTCTTCGTCCTGCTTTTACCCTTGGCGGTACAGGCGGCGGCTTTGCCGATGATGAAGAAGAATTTATGGTAATGATGAAAAATGCGCTTGCGCTTTCTCCCGTTCATCAGGTCCTTGTTGAAAAGAGTATTAAAGGCTATAAGGAAATTGAATATGAGGTAATGCGTGACGCTAACGATACCGCTATCACAATTTGTAACATGGAAAATATCGACCCTGTCGGTGTTCATACAGGTGACTCGGTCGTTGTTGCTCCGTCGCAAACGCTTACTAATAAAGAATATCAAATGCTTCGTGATTCTGCACTTCGCATTATCCGTGAACTTAAAATTGAGGGTGGCTGTAATGTTCAGTTTGCCCTTGACCCTCATTCATTCCAATATTATCTTATCGAGGTAAATCCGAGGGTTTCACGTTCGTCTGCTCTTGCTTCTAAAGCTTCGGGCTATCCTATCGCAAGGGTTTCGGCTAAAATCAGCGTAGGTATGCACCTTGACGAAATTCCTATTGCCAACACTCCTGCATCATTTGAGCCTGCTCTCGACTATGTTGTAACTAAAATTGCACGTTTCCCGTTTGATAAGTTTGCAGACGCCAATAACACTCTTAATACTCAAATGAAAGCAACCGGAGAGGTTATGGCAATCGGCAGAACTATGGAGGAAAGCCTGCTTAAGGCTGTTCGTTCGCTTGAAACAGGAGTTTGCCACCTTTACAGCAAGAAGTTTGATACTTACACAGAAGACGAACTTCTTAAATATATCAAAAACGGTACTGACGACAGGCTTTTTGCCATCGCTCAGCTTATAAGGCTTAATACCGACTTAATCAGAATTTATAATGCTACAAAAATTGATATGTTCTTCCTTGAAAAGTTTAAGAACATTGTTGATTTTGAAAACGTTATTAAGGAAAATGTTAAAGATATTCAAACCCTTAAGGACGCTAAAAAAATGGGCGTTTCCGATAAATATATCGGTATGCTTTGGGGTATGAATGAATCTGAAGTATTTAATTTAAGAAAAGAAAATAATATTTTCCCTGTATATAAAATGATTGATACCTGCGCTTCCGAGTTCGATTCATACGTTCCTTATTTCTATTCAACTTATGAAGAAGAAAATGAGTCTGTAGTATCCGATAAAAAGAAAATTATTGTTTTAGGCTCAGGTCCTATTCGTATCGGTCAGGGTGTAGAATTTGACTATTCAACCGTTCATGCTATTTGGTCAATCCGTGAAGCAGGATATGAAGCAATTATTATCAATAATAACCCTGAAACTGTTTCGACTGACTATACAACCTCCGATAAGCTTTATTTTGAGCCGCTTACCGTTGAAGATGTAATGAACGTTATTACTCTTGAAAATCCGCTTGGTATTGTTGTGTCACTCGGAGGTCAGACTGCTATTAACCTTGCACCTCCTCTTGATGCACTCGGTGTTCCTATTATCGGTACTGATGTTGAGGCTATTGACAGAGCTGAAAATCGTGACAGCTTTGAAAAGGTTATGGAATCTCTCGGTATTCCTCAGCCAAAGGGACTTGCTGTTACCGATATTGAAGAGGGTGTAAGGGTTGCCGCTCAAATCGGCTATCCTGTTCTTGTAAGGCCTTCGTTCGTTCTCGGCGGCCGTGCAATGCAGATTGTTGCCAATGAGGAGTCACTTCGTCATTATCTCCAAACTGCCGTTGAAATTAATACAGAACAGCCGGTTTTGGTTGATAAATATATTATGGGCCGTGAGCTTGAAGTTGACGCAATTTGCGACGGCAAGGACGTATTTATTCCGGGTATTATGGAACACGTTGAAAGAACCGGTGTTCATTCAGGCGACTCTATTTCGATTTATCCAACCTTTACCGCTTCCCAAAATGTTAAAGATAAAATTATTGATTATACCGTAAGGCTCGGTAAGGCAATAGGCATTGTCGGTCTTTATAACATTCAGTTTATTGCCGATAATAATGACGACGTTTACGTAATTGAGGTTAATCCACGTTCATCAAGAACAGTTCCTTTCCTTTCAAAGGCAACAAGCGTTTCTATGGCTCATATCGCAACTCAGGTTATCTTGGGTCATTCGCTCAAGGAACAGGGAATTAATAAGGTTTACCCTGAGGAGAAAAAGCGTTGGTATGTTAAGGCTCCTGCTTTCTCATTCTCTAAGCTTAAGGGAATGGATACATACCTCTCTCCTGAAATGAAATCAACAGGTGAGGCAATCGGCTACGACAAGTCGCTTACACGTGCGCTTTATAAGGCTATTCAGGCATCGGGTATGAACGTTGCAAACTACGGCACTGTTTTTGTAACTATTGCCGATCAGGATAAACCGGCTGCGCTCCCTCTTATTAAGCGTTTTTATGACCTTGGCTTTAATATTGAGGCAACAGAGGGAACTGCCAAATATCTTAAAAATCACGGTATTCGCACCAAGGTACGTGCAAAGCTTACTCTTGATGACAGCGATGAAATTCTTAAAGCACTTCGTCAAGGCCATATCGCTTACGTTATCAACACTATTGATATAAATGCCGGCGATTCACATTCCGACGGCTCTGAAATCAGACGTGCGGCAGTAGAAAATAATGTAACAATGTTCACTTCACTTGATACCGTTAAGGTGCTTCTTGACGTTCTTGAGGAGATTACACTCGGCGTATCAACAATTGACGAGGAATAATTATATATGTTTTTTGAAAGTGACTACAAGATTTTATCTAATGAAAAAATAGCTAAAGATGTTTATAAAATGAGGCTTGAGGGCGATACTTCTCATATCACCGCACCGGGTCAATTTGTAAATATCAAGCTTGACGGAAAATTTCTGCGCCGTCCTATCTCTGTTTGCGACTGCGAAGAAAATGTTATCACAATTATATATAAGGTGGTCGGCGAAGGCACTGAGCAGATGAGCAATCTTAAAATAGGAAAAATGCTTAATGTGCTTACAGGTCTTGGCAACGGCTATGATATTTCAAAATCGACTAAGCCGCTTCTTATCGGCGGCGGTGTCGGTGTTCCGCCAATGTATTTTCTTGCTAAAAAGCTTATCGAATCAGGGCAGAGACCTTGCGTTGTTCTTGGCTTTAACACTAAGGACGAGGTTTTTTATGAAAATGAATTCAAGGCACTTGGAATTGACGTTTTTGTTGCGACTGTTGATGGTTCATACGGCGTTAAAGGCTTTGTAACTGACGCTTTTCCGGATGATTACGATTATTTTTATACCTGTGGCCCTCTCCCTATGTTTAAGGCGGTTTATGACAAAACGCAATGCTCAGGTCAGTTCTCGTTTGAGGAAAGAATGGGTTGTGGCTTTGGTGTCTGTATGGGTTGCTCCTGCAAAACAAAATACGGCAATAAGCGTATATGTAAGGACGGTCCCGTTCTTGTTAAGGAGGAGATTATATGGTAGATTTAACTGTAAATCTTGCAGGGCTTGAAATGGATAATCCGGTTGTTCCGGCTTCGGGTACTTTCGGATTTGGCAAGGAATTTAAGGATATTTATGATATCAACATTTTAGGCTCATTCTCGTTTAAGGGCACTACTAAGGATGCTCGTTTCGGCAATCCTACTCCGAGAATAGCAGAATGTACGTCAGGTATGATTAATGCCGTTGGGCTTCAAAATCCGGGTGTTCACCACGTTATTGAGCACGAACTGCCTGAAATGAAAGAATATTTCCATAAACCTGTTATTGCAAATGTGTCCGGCTTTTCGGTTGATGATTATGCTTACACCTGCTCGCTTCTTGATAAAGAGGAGCAAGTCGGTATATTAGAAGTTAATGTTTCCTGCCCTAATGTTCACGGCGGCGGAATGAGTTTTGGAACTTCGCCTGAATGTGCGGCGCAGGTAACCAAGGCTGTTAAAGATGTAACAACTAAGCCTGTGTTTATCAAACTTTCGCCTAATGTGACGGATATTGTTTCAATCGCAAAGGCTTGCGAAGATGCAGGCGCAGACGGCATTTGCCTTATAAATACTATGCTCGGTATGCGTATTGACCTTAAAAGACGTAAGAGCGTCATTGCCAACAAAATGGGTGGATTCAGCGGCGACGCTATTTTTCCTGTGGCAGTCAGAATGGTTTATCAGGTTGCAAAGGCTTGTAATATTCCCGTTATGGGCTGCGGCGGTGTGTCGAGTGCAAAAAATGTAATTGAAATGATGATGGCAGGCGCAACTGCTGTTCAGGTAGGGGCGGCAAATCTTGTAAACCCCTACGCTTGCAAGGATATTATCGAGGCTCTTCCTACTGAATGTGAAAAGCTCGGTATTAATAAATTAAGTGATATTATAGGAGTGATTGATTAATGGGTAAGGACGTTATTGTTGCTTGCGACTTTTCAAGCGCACAGCAAACCTTTGATTTTCTCGATAAGTTTACCGAGGAAAAACCTTTTGTTAAAATCGGTATGGAACTTTTCTATGCCGAGGGTCCGTCAATAGTTAAGGAGATTAAGAAAAGAGGTCATAAGATTTTCCTTGACCTTAAGCTTCACGATATCCCTAATACCGTTAAAAAATCTATGGCTGTTCTTTCAAAACTTGATGTTGATATGACTAACGTTCACGCAGCAGGCACTGTTGATATGATGAAAGCTGCACTTGAAGGACTGACAAGAGCAGATGGCACAAGACCGCTTCTTATTGCCGTAACTCAGCTTACCTCAACAAGTGAGGAGCGTATGCAAAATGAACTTCTCATAAATGCGTCTATTAACGATACAATTGTAAAATATGCTCAAAATGCTAAGGCAGCAGGGCTTGACGGCGTTGTTTGTTCTCCTCTTGAGGCAGGTATGGTTAAGGATAATTGCGGCAAGGAGTTTATGACGGTTACACCGGGTGTTCGCTTTGCAGACGGTGATGTGGGCGATCAGGTTCGTGTTACAACTCCTGAAAAAGCTAAAGAAATCGGCTCTGATTATATTGTAGTCGGCAGACCTATTACCGCAGCGGCAGACCCTGTTGCGGCTTACAGAAGATGCGTTAAGGAATTTGTAGGATAAGGAGATACCAATGGAAGGATATAAAAGAGAATTTATAAAGTTTTTAGAGGATGCAGGAGTATTGAAGTTTGGCGATTTTACTGCTAAAAGCGGCAGAAAAATTCCTTATTTCATCAATGCAGGCGATATTAAAACAGGCGAGCAAATTCAAAAACTCGGCGAGTTTTATGCAAAGGCTTATTTTGAAAAGGTAGGAAATAAGAAGTCGGTTCTTTACGGTCCGGCTTATAAGGGTATTCCTATTGCTGTTTCGGTTGCCGTTGCACTTGCAAAAGACGGCCTTGATGTGCCGTTCTTCTTTAACCGTAAGGAGGAAAAGGACCACGGCGAAGGCGGTGTGTTTGTTGGCTATAAACCGCAGGCAGGCGAGGACGTTGTTATTGTTGAGGACGTTATCACTGCAGGAACTGCTATCAGAGAGAGTATGGCTATTCTTTCAAAGCTTGACGGCGTTAATGTTAAGGCTACATTTGTTATGGTTGACCGTAAGGAAAAAGGTCAGGGCGAAAAGAGCGCTATGGCTGAGGTGACAGACGAGTTCGGCTTCCCTGTATATTCGGTTGTAGACGTATATGATATTATCGAATATCTTGAAGAGGACGAAGCAAACAAGGAAAATGTTGACAGAATAAAAGCGTATCTTGCTGTAAACGGCGCAAAGGAATAATAGAAGGGAAGTGCTCAAATGAGACATTTGCTTGACACAACAGATTTATCGCTTGAAGAAGTAGACGGCATTATCTCTACTGCGATAGATATTATTAATAATAAAGAAAAATATGCTCACGTTTGTGATGGAAAGAAACTTGCTACACTGTTTTTTGAGCCGTCAACAAGAACACGTCTTTCGTTTGAGGCTGCTATGATGGAGCTCGGTGGCAATGTTTTGGGATTCAGCGAGGCGGCAAGTTCATCTGCTTCAAAGGGTGAAACGGTTGAGGATACTGTCAGAATGGTATCCTGTTATGCCGATATTATTGCAATGCGCCATCCTCTTGAAGGTGCACCGAGAGTAGCAAGCTTTAAAAGCGGCGTACCTATTATTAATGCAGGTGACGGCGGTCATTCTCACCCGACTCAAACTCTTGCCGACCTCTTAACTATTTTCAGAGAAAAGGGCAGGCTTGATAATATGACAATAGGTCTTTGCGGTGACCTTAAGTTCGGCAGAACCGTTCATTCTCTTATCAAAGCTATGACAAGATATAAGAATGTTAAATTTGTTCTTATTGCCCCTAAAGAACTTGCACTTCCTGATTATATTAAGACGGATATTCTCGATAAATCGGGCAGTGAATATAAAGAGGTTGAAACTATGGAGGAGGCTATGCCGGAGCTTGACGTGCTTTATATGACTCGTGTTCAGCGTGAACGTTTCTTCTCCGAAGATGAATATCTTAAAGTTAAGGACTCATTTATTCTTGACCTTGACAAGCTTAAAACGGCTAAAGAGGATTTGACAATTATGCACCCTCTTCCGAGAGTTAACGAAATCGCAACAGAGGTTGACGATGACCCAAGGGCTAAATATTTTGTTCAAGCGCTCAACGGCAAGTATGTAAGAATGGCGCTTATTAAAACTCTTCTTGAATGGGCAGGTACAATCAAATGAAAATTGATGAAATAGAAAACGGCATTGTTTTTGACCATATTGCGGCAGGAAAAGGTATGGAGGTTTATAATACGCTCCGTCTTGATAAGCTTAAATGTCAGGTCGCTATTATTCAAAACGCAAAAAGCGAAAAAATGGGTGCAAAGGATATAATTAAGATTAATGAACTTATTGATATCAATCTTGATGTGCTTTGCTATATTGATAAAAATATTACCGTTAATGTAATCAAAAACGGTAAAAGCGTTGAGAAAAAAACTCTTTCGCTTCCAAAAACTCTTACAAATGTTATAAAATGCTCAAACCCTCGTTGCATTTGCAATAATGAGGATATTGACCATATCTTTACTCTTACCGACGATATCGGAACATATCGTTGCCTTTATTGTGAAACAAAGGCAAAATAATATTTTGTTGACAATTGTATTTTTTTATATTATAATCTTCTCGAAAAAAGGGAGTAGTTAGCATTTGCTTTTTGCAAATGTTGCATAGGTCGTCATGACGGGAAACCCGGTCTGTGCATTGCTGAACATTTTTCAGTTATAACGAGACTTTTATCGATTGCGATAAAGGTCTCGTTATTTTTATTTTCAATTTAATTTAAGGAGAAAAATATGGAAACACTACTTTTAAAAGTATCTGTTTTGCAGGAATTTGCTAATTTGTTTTCCAATATAGGCGAAACAAAATGGCAAATGGTGCTTATGTGGGCAGTCGGCGGGCTTCTCATTTACCTTGCAATCGCAAAACAGATGGAACCTACACTTCTTTTACCAATGGGCTTTGGCACTATTTTGGTAAACCTTCCTTGGTCAGGCGCAATTACTCAACCCGGTGCTGAGGCAGGGCCTATCAGTGTGCTTTATGATTCAGGTATAGCAAATGAGCTTTTCCCGCTTTTGCTGTTTATAGGTATCGGCGCAATGATTGATTTCGGCCCGCTTCTTAAAAATCCGTGGCTTATGCTCTTCGGTGCTGCTGCTCAGTTCGGTATTTTCTTTACCTTCTTTGTAGCAAGCTTCTTCTTTGACGTAAACGATGCCGCTTCTATCGCTATTATCGGTGCTGCCGATGGCCCTACGTCAATTTTCGTTGCAAATGAACTCGGCTCTAAGTATATCGGCGCAATTATGGTTGCCGCATATTCCTATATGGCTCTCGTTCCTATTGTTCAGCCGCCTGTTATTAAGGCTGTTACATCTAAAAAAGAACGTTTAATCAGAATGAAATATAACCCCGGCGACGTTTCTAAGACTACTAAAATTCTTTTCCCAATCGTTGTTACGGTTATCGCAGGTCTTGTGGCTCCTAAGTCGGTAGCTCTTGTTGGCTTCCTTATGTTTGGTAACCTTATCAGAGAATGCGGTGTTCTTAATAATCTTTCAGAAACTGCTCAAAATTCATTTGCTAATATAATTACAATTCTTCTCGGTATCACCGTAGCAGGTCAGATGCACTATAAAGAGTTTGTTCAACCGGCAACTCTTCTTATTCTCGGCCTTGGACTTGTTGCATTCGTATTTGATACTATCGGCGGCGTTGTGTTTGCGAAGTTCCTCAATCTTTTCTTACCAAAGGATAAGAAAATCAATCCTATGATTGGTGCGGCAGGTATTTCGGCATTCCCAATGAGCGGCCGTGTTGTAAACCAAATGGGACTTAAAGAAGATAATCAAAACTTCCTTCTTATGCAGTCAATTTCAGTAAATGTTTCAGGTCAGATTGCTTCCGTTATCGCAGGCGGTCTTATCTTAACACTTGTATCTTGATAGGAGGGTAATATATGTATAATTTAGCAGTAACCCTTATGGCGTTTTTGATGAAAGTTACAATTTATGCAGATAGCTGGAAAACGTCACTTCCCGTTGTGCTTTTCGGTATGCTCGGTATCTTCATTGTAATCGGCGTTGTAGTTCTTGTGACATACCTTCTCAATAAGCTCACAAGCACAAAGAAGAAAAAAGATAAGGACGAAAAATAAATAAAAATTTAGGCTGTTGTTGTTTTTTGAAAACAACAACAGCCTTTTTTCTTTGCAATCTGTGATTGCGATTTATTATTTCAATCTGTTTGTTACTTCTTGAGCGTTGAAATATATTTCTTCCTTGTCAATATTCACAAATTCGCCGTTTTCATAAAGTATTTTGCCGTTTATCACAGTCATTTTAACGTCGTCCTTTGAGCCTGAATAAACAAGATTTTTAGTGATGTTGTTAATCGGCTGCATATTTGGCCTGTTAAGGTCAATGACCGTTAAATCGGCAAGCTTGCCCTCGGCAATGCAGTCGCAATCATCAAGGCCCATACATCTTGCCGAGCCGACCGTTGCGGCCTTGAGTATCTCGTTTGCGTCCATAGCCGCCGCATCGTTGTGCTTTAGCTTTTGCAAAACGCTGATAAGATACATTTCTCTAAACATATCAAGCGCATTGTTTGAGCTTGGACCGTCTGTACCGACTGCGAGATTAAGCCCCCAATTGCTCATTTTTTGAACGTCGGCAATACCTGAGGCAAGCTTTGCATTTGAGCCTGCATTTATAACTGCCCATAGCCCACGTTTTTTATAAATTTGCATATCGTTGTCGCTGAGCCATACACTGTGGTAGCCACCGCCGCCGTAGTTCCATAAGCCCAATTCCTCAAAAAGCTCTGTCGGAGTTTTGCCGTATCTTTCAATGCAGCCCTCAACCTCGCTTTTTGTTTCGCTTGAATGGGTAAATACAGGCGCTTTGTATTTTTGTGCAAGCTCGCTTATGCCCTCAATAATTTCTCTTTTGGTTGTATATTCAGCGTGAAAGCCTAATTTGTAGCTGATAAGCTCGTTGTAATTATTATAGGTATTGTAGTATTCTTCAAGCTTTTCAACAGACTCTTTGAAATTGTTTACCGCACCGCACATAACCGTTCTGAAACCGAAATCAACGCTTGCTTTTGCCATACTTTCGGGGAAATAATACATATCAAAGCAGGCGCTTGTTCCGCTTGTTAAATATTCAAGAAATGCGAGTTTTGAAAGTTTATAGATATCCTCACTTTCAAGCTTTGCCTCAATAGGGAATATCTTGTCATTAAGCCATTTATCAAGCGGCAAATCGTCGCTGAAGCTTCTGCCAAAGGTCATTGCGCTGTGAGTGTGTGCATTCTTAAAGGTAGGCATTAAAAGATTACCGTTTAAATTGATTTCTCTTTCAAATTTTTCTACGTCTTTTTTAGGACCGACATAGACTATTTTGTTTGCGTCAATCCAAACCTCGTCATTTGTTATATCAAAATTGCCGTTTAATGCCAATACCTTGCCACCGAAAAATCTAATCATTTAAGTAACTCCTTTAAGCTTTTGTCATAAGGCGCTTTTGCAATTCCTTTGTCCGTAATTATCGCCGTGATAAGCGAATTATCAGTCACGTCAAATGCAGGATTTAAGCATTTTGTTTCTTCAAGCGCAGTCGGCTTTTCAAAATATTTTTTCTTAATCTCGTCGCCGTCACGCATTTCTATTTTAATGTCGTCGCCTGTTTTGCAGCCAAAGTCAACGGTCGAATAAGGCCCTAAAACATAAAAGGGAATGCCGTAATATTTTGCAAGCACGGCAACTGAACTTGTGCCTATTTTGTTTGCAACGTCGCCGTTTGCCGCAACCCTGTCACAGCCGACAAGCACAGCGTTAATAAGGCCCTTTTTCATTACAAAGCCTGCCATATTGTCGCATATAACGGTTACGTCAATTCCTGCTTTTTCAAGTTCATAAGACGTCAGCCTTGCACCCTGCAAAAGCGGTCTTGTTTCGTCGGAATAAACCTTGAAATTATAACCCTTTTCCTTGCCTAAAATCAGCGGACCCAATCCTGTTCCGTATTTGCTTGTTGCAAGCTCTCCTGCGTTGCAATGTGTAAGTATTCCGTCGCCGTCGTTTAATAGTGATAAGCCGTATTCGCTTATCCTTTTGCACATTTCTATGTCCTCTTTATGAATGGCAATCGCTTCATCTAAAAGATTTTTACCGCTTTCATAAGCTTTGACAATTCTTGCCGTTGCCCAGCTTAAATTAACAGCGGTAGGACGGGAGGAGTCAAGATATTTTTTTAGCGCATATATATCATTATCTTTAGAAAAAAGCGCCATGCAATATCCCGCAAATATCCCGATTGCCGGTGCTCCTCTTACTGCCAAATCTTTAATAGCGTCAAAGGCTTGCTCTTTATTTTTAATTTCTATCCACTTTTCCTCATTAGGCAAAAGTCTTTGGTCGAGTATACTAAGTTTATCGTCTTTATATTGCAAATTTTCCATATTAAAAGTTCCTTTGCTGTTATTATATTAATTATTATAATGTTTTTTATCTTTTAAATCAATATTGCTATTGCATTATTTGGATATATTTGTTATTATATTTAGGAACATTTTTTCTTTTTTGGAGGAAAGCTATGAAAAAGGCAATTTCGGTGCTTCTTTGCATTGTCCTTGTTATAAGCGGAGTTTTCGCTATGGCAGGCTGTACTAAGCAAAAGCAAATAACTAACGATATTGTTCTTATTACCGACGGCGGCGCCGTTAATGATAAGGGCTATAATCAAAGCGCATGGGACGGTGTTAATTCCTATGCAAACGATAATAAAATGACTGCTCGCTATTATCAGCCTGTTCTTGATGAAAACGGTGAACTTACAAGCGATAACGTTGAAAAATATGTTAAACTTGCACAGGATAACGGCGCTAAATATATCGTTTTCCCCGGTGAAAAATTTGAGGTTATTGCATATGAAATTGCAAGCTCATTCCCTGAACTTAATTTTGTCTTGGTTGACGGAATTCCTCATTCCGAAAGTGATAAGACTGACCGTTATATTTCTAATGTAATGTGTGTTACGTTTGATAATCTTCAAAGCGGTTATCTCGCAGGCTATATTGCTGTTAAAAACGGCAATACAAAGCTCGGTTATTTCGGTCAGTATAACAGCGATGATTCTGCTAATTACGGTGCAGGCTTTGCTCAAGGTGCGGCTGCAGCGGCTAATGAACTCGGTGTTCCGGTTACTCTTGATTGGGCTGATTACGATTCACCGCTTCTTAACTATAACTACGGCTTTACACTTACCGCTTGCTATAAGAAAGCAAGTGAAGTTAAAAATAAAGAAGTTTTCACCGTTAAGGTTGAAAACGGTATCGGAAGCGGTACATATAAAGAAGGCTCTAACGTAACCGTTACCGCTGACCCTGCTCCTAAGGGAAAGGTTTTTGATAAGTGGGTTACCAAGAGCAATACAGACGGTGTTAAAGATAAAAAGGTTAATATTTCATCTAAGACTAAATCGTCAATGAATCTTCTTGTTGAAAAATGTGATTGCACAATTACAGCTACATATAAGGATGCAGAGGGTGCTCAGTATGACGTTCAGGTGCTTGGCGCAGACGGCAAGAGCGTATATTCTCAGCAGTATGTTTCTGAAAATACAAGCGTTGACATTACTGCTCCTGCTCCTACTACACCTTATACAGTATTTGACCATTGGGAAACAGATGACAAAGACGCTGTTGAGGACGTTAATTCTAGAACAACTAAGGTTAATGTAACAAATAAGGACGTTAAGCTTGTCCCTGTATATAAACAAAGTGATACTCCTACCTTTGAAGTTAAAGTTGTAACAGGTGAGGGCGGAAACGGCGAATCAACAGGTGACGGCTACTATGTTGAGGGCGATAAGGTTGAGCTTAGTGCGGCTGTTCCTAAAGAGGGTTATATGTTCTCTCATTGGGAAAATAAAGACTCCTACGGCGTAGGTACAGGCATTGCTATTGAAAATGAATATTATTGGAATACATCATTTGATATGGTTGACCGCTATGCTTCAATTCCTGAAAAAATGTTTGACGAGGGTGTAACTCTTGTATTTGCAGGCGGCAATGATAAGGAAGAATCGGCTTATACGGCTAAGTATAAGTTTGATGCAAGCCCAAGCGTTGTTGCGGCAGGCGTATCTCACGATGACCAGGCTTACGCTGTAGTTAAAAATTACAGCGAGGCTGTTCAGGATTGCCTTAAGGATTTCAACGGCGGTACTGTTATTGCGGCTAACTGCTCAACAGACGGCATTTATGTTGACGGTCTTGCAGACGGCACAGATGAGGAAAAAGCAATTAAAGAAAGTGTTGATAATGTTTATAAAGCACTTGCAAACGGCAAAATCACACCGTCACGTTGTGAGGGCGGCGCAGGCTATGAATTTTGTAAATCGTTTAGTGAGAAAAAGCTTTCAAACTGCTTCACTCTTAACGGCTGGTTTGTAGATGCAACAACTACTAAATAATTAATCCGATTTGCCTCCCTTTATAAGGGAGGTGGGTGCAACTTGTTGCACTCGGAGGGATTTTTAGGCGACCATTGGTCGCCTTATTTTTATTGACTTAATTTCATATTTCATATAAAATATAATAAAGATATGAGGTGTGGATATGAAAAATAAATCTGAAAAAACTGTAGGCTATGCTATGGCTATCGGAATATCTGCTGTTTTGGGAATTGCTGGTTATTTCATTTTTAAATATGTATTGCTCGGCGCAAATGCTTGTAAAATTTACCCGTTAGGTATTAACAGGCACTCAATTATTCCTGATTTTATTTTCTTTATTTTTATAGCGATTATCTTTTTGAGCGGAGCATTAATTTGCGCTTTTTGTAAGCCTGATTGTAAGCCCATAAAAAGAATTTTGATTGTTATTATTTGCCTTGCCGGCTTTGCCGCTTTTGAAGTTTTGGCTAATACAGGCTGCATTGCTTTTAATGATAATGGAATGGTTTCTGTTAATTCCTATAATGAAAAATATGAGGACATAACCGTTTATAAAATTAAGTATGCCACAGACGGTGTAGGCGGGGTTATTGATTACCGTGACCAAACAAATTGCGTGATTGATTACGGCAAGGGCTTTTACGAAGTGCCGATTATGACTAACGGCACTTATGAGCAAAAGCAGTTTGACGCCCAAATAAAAAAGCATAATGTAAAGGTAGTCACGGTAGAATCACCGAACGACATACCGAATTATAAATAAAAAGGCTAAATTGTGCCCTCGTCGAAAGAAATTCATCAAACATAGAATTTCATCGGGGTCCCCGACAAATTGAAAATTTGGTGGGGAAAAGGAGAAAGTAACGAAGTGTTTATTATAAATTTTTGTAAAAATTTATTCAAACACGGAATTTCTTTCGACGTATCGTAGGGGCGATTATCAATCGCCCGAATAAGGCGAACAAAGTTCGCCCCTCGACGACGTTGAAAACACTTTAGTTATCACTTGCTACGAAACAGTACACTGTACTGTTTCTCCCAAATTCACAAGTGAATTTGGAGCCACGTGTCTCTTGTGATTCGCACAATTCACTCTTCAACAGTTTTATTTGAAAAAAGTAAGCTGATGCACCAAATGGCGGCAAGTCCTACAAGGCTGTATATAATTCTTGCAAAAACGGAATCCTGTCCGCCGCATATCCAGGCAACTAAATCGAATCTGAAAAGACCCACAAGCCCCCAGTTTATGCCGCCTATTATATTTAAAATAAGTGCAACAATATTTACAATTTTCATATTTATCACTCCAAAAATAAAAGTCATTAGTAGTATGATACCGCTAATGACTTTTATTCATTAATTTTGAAATTTTTAAATATTAGTTACAATGATTTCGCACTTGCCGCAAATTTCATATTTGCCAAAGCCTGCCGGAATAAAGAAGCTATCACCCTTTTTGAGTTCCTTGCCGTTTATTTTTCCTTCGCCGTCAATTACAAGCACGTGGTTAAAGGATTTTTCATCTGCCTCAAGAGTAAGGCTTTTTTCAACGTCGTAATGATTAACGGTGAATAAATCGCATTTTGTAAGAAGTGTTGAATCAAAGCCGTCGCCGATAACCTTGTCACCCATAGGCTTGATATCATATTTCGGCGGCTCGGTAACAGATACATCAACTGCCTTTTTTACGTGAAGTTCTCTCGGCTTTCCGTCTTTTCCTATTCTGCCGTAGTCATAAACCCTGTAAGTTGAGTTTGAATTTTGCTGAATTTCAGCAATTAAAACACCCTTGCCGATAGCGTGAACGGTTCCGGCTTCAATAAAGAATAAATCACCCTTTTTAACATTAACCGTATTTAATACGTCAAGTAAAGTGTTTTCTTCAATTGCTTTTTTAAACTCTTCCTTGCTGATTTTTTCCTTAAAACCGTAAACAAGCTGAGCGTCAGGCGTTGCGTCAATAACATACCAAATTTCGGTTTTGCCGAACTCGTGCTCAACTCTTTTTGCGTATTCGTTGTCAGGGTGAACCTGAATTGATAAATTATCCTTAGCGTCAATAAGCTTGATAAGAACAGGGAAGTAAGGAAAATCTAAGCTCCTTGTGCCGACAAACTTTTCTTTGCCCTCTTTTTCAATGACTTCTTCAAGCGTTTGACCGTCAAATTCACCGCCGTCAATTGTATTCATTCCGTCCTTATGGCATGAAAGCATCCATCCCTCAGCCAAAATGTCCAAATCACTTTTAAAACCAAAATCGGTTTTGAGCCTTGTGCCGCCCCAAATATAATCTTTGAATATGGGCTTAAGCTTTAAAATATCCATTTTATTTACCTCGAAAATATCTATAATATATATAGATTTTAATTATATTTATATAATATCAAAAAATCACTATACTTTCAATCAAAAATAGTGTAAAATATAAACATTAATTTCGGAGATTTGATTATGAATGTTTTGGATGTTCAAAATTTAACACTTTCTTTTGGTGAAAATACGCTTTTTTCCGACCTCTCGTTTGATATTCAGGATAAGGAAAAGGTCGGCTTTGTCGGCGTTAACGGCGCAGGCAAAACTTCACTTTTTAAGATTATTACAGGCGAGTATAAAGCTGACAGCGGCAATTGCTTTATTTCTAAAAATGCAAGGCTCGGCTATATGGAACAGCATACCTGCTCAAATGATAAAACAATTTGGGCGGAACTTGTTAGTGTATATGACGATTTAATTCAAATGGAAATTGAGCTTGATAGTATTAATGAAAAGCTTAAAACCAATCATTCAAAGGAACTTATTGACCGGCAGGAATATTTGAACGATGAGTTTACCCGAAACGGTGGGCTTACTTATAAATCTATGACTCGCTCGGCTCTTTTGGGCTTGGGCTTTAGCGAGGACGATTTTGATAAGCCTACTTCTAAGCTTTCAGGCGGTCAAAAATCTAAACTTATCCTTGCAAAACTTTTGCTTTCAAAGGCTGATTTTTTACTTCTTGATGAGCCTACAAACCATCTTGATATCAGTGCTATTGCGTGGTTAGAGGATTTTCTTAAAAATTTTAACGGCGCTTGCCTTATTATCAGTCACGACAGATATTTTCTTGACCGTGTAACGGATAAAACGATTGAGCTTGAAAATAAAAAGATGCGCTCATACAAGGGCAATTATTCCGAATTTCTTGTTAAAAAAGCGGCTGAGCAAAAAGCAATTGAAGAAAAATATGAGAATGATATGAAAGAGATTGAACGTCTTGAAGGTATCATTGCTCAGCAAAGGCAGTGGAACAGAGAAAAGAATATCAAAACTGCCGAGAGTAAGGAAAAGGTTGTTGAAAAAATTAAGGCTCAACTTGTAATTCCCGATAAAAAGCTTGAAAAAATCAGGTTTGATTTTACGCCTAAATGTGTATCGGGTGAGGACGTTTTAGAGGTTGACGGTCTTAAGAAATCTTTTGGTGAGCATATTGTTTTTCAAAACGCAAGCTTTAATGTTAAAAGGGGAGAACGAGTTTTTCTTTTGGGCGATAACGGCTGCGGCAAAACCACTCTTTTAAAAATTCTTATGGGCGATTTAAGCCGAGATGACGGAACTTTTAAATTCGGCGCAAGTCTTATGACGGGATATTTCGACCAAGTTCAGGCTAAGCTTGACTTGAGCAAGACCGTGCTTGACGAGGTTTGGAGTGCATATCCGTTTATGACCGAAACTAAGGTCAGAAACGCACTTGCCGCCTTCCTCTTTAAAGGGGAAGAAGTTTACAGAAAACTTGACGTTTGTTCGGGCGGTGAGCGTGCAAGAGTTGCGCTTTTGAAACTTATGCTCGGCGGGTATAATTTTCTTTTGCTTGATGAGCCGACAAATCATCTTGATGCTTTTTCACGTGAGGAACTTGAAAATACACTTCTAAATTACAGCGGAACTATGCTTATTGTATCTCACGACAGATATTTTATTAATAAGCTTGCTACACGCATTGTTGAGCTTACTCCAAACGGCTGCAACAATTTCCTTGGAAATTATGATGATTACAGCGAGCACAGATATGTAAGCGAGGTTAAAAAAGAAGAAAAGCAAAAGCCTAAGGTTAATGATTATAAGCTTAAAAAAGAAAGGCAGAGTAATTTAAGAAAACTTAATACTCTTTTAAAGCGTCTTGAGGAGGAAATTGATGAAACCGAAAATGAAATCGGCAAATACGAGTCAGAACTTTCGGGCGCAGAGTATGAAAAGCTTATGGAATATACTTCTAAAATCGACGAACTTTCAAAAAAGCGTGATGTGCTTTATGAAAAATGGGAGAATGCCTCTCTTGAACTTGCACAATTAGAGGAAGAATAGCTATGTCAAAAATTGTAGTTGTCGGCGGCGGAGCGGCAGGGCTTTTGTGTGCGGCTAAAAGTGCCGAAAAGGGCAACGATGTTATTATAATAGAAAAAATGAATAGATGCGGCAGAAAGCTTATGATTACAGGCAAGGGCAGATGCAATGTCACAAACGCAAGCTTTGAGCTTGACGATTTGATATCAAACGTGCCTACAAACCCACGTTTTCTTTATTCTGCATTTTCAAATTTTATGCCTTATGATACTATGGCTTTGTTTGAAGAACTCGGCGTGCCGCTTAAAATAGAGAGGGGAAACCGTGTTTTTCCTCAAAGCGATAAAGCTGTTGATATTGTTGATGCACTTGTGAATTACGCTAAACAAAGCGGTGTTAAAATAATTCAAGGAAAAGTAAAGGCGTTTGAACTTGACGGTAATGCGATTAAAACGCTTATTCTTGATGATAAAACTAAAATTGAATGTGATAAGGTTTGCCTTTGCACGGGCGGTAAAAGCTATCCGCTTACAGGCTCAACAGGCGATGGATATATTCTTGCAAGGTCAGTAGGTCATACGATTACACCGTTAAAGCCAAGCCTTGTTCCTCTTGTTTGTTCTAATAATTTTATACCGAGGCTTCAGGGCTTGTCGCTTAAAAATATCGAAATCACTCTGTTTGAGGAAGAAAAGGCGATTTATTCTGATTTCGGAGAAATGATATTTACTCATTACGGTGTGTCCGGTCCTGTTATTTTGTCTGCTTCAAGCCATATTAAAAATATGGGTAAAAAGTCATATAAAATTAAGATAGACTTAAAACCTGCGCTTGATTTTCATACTCTTGATAAGCGTGTTTGCCGTGACTTTGAAGAATTTGCAAATAAAGATTTTGTTAATTCTCTTTCAAAACTCTTGCCGAATAAGCTTATTCCTGTTATAGTTTCATTAAGCGGTATTAAGTCCGGTGAAAAGGTTAATCAAATAACAAGAGAACAAAGGCTCAAACTTGTTGATTTGATTAAAAATTTCTATGTCACTGTAAGTGATTTTCGTCCTATTGATGAGGCGATTGTAACCTCAGGCGGAGTAAATGTTAAGGAAATCAATCCTAAAACAATGTGTTCAAAAATAATTGATAATTTATATTTCGCAGGAGAAATTATAGATGTGGACGCATATACGGGCGGTTTTAATTTGCAAATTGCATTTTCAACTGCTGTTTTGTGCGCCGATAATATGTAAATAAATTAAAGAGGTAATTAGTGTGAAAAATCACACTAAAAAATTATATGTCAGTTGCGGTGCCCAAAATTTACTGTCACACATAAATGTGCTCCTAAATTTTGACCGCTGTCAGTTCTTATTGCTTCCTTAATCTCGTACTGCGAGCGGTTGCAAACGAACTCTTCAAAATTTGCCTGCGGCATAATTTTGAAATGGCTGAAATCACCATTTACGCCTGTTCAGGCAACGCAGGTCAATCAGGTGATTTTTAATAAACTATTTGTTGCCTGAAAGGCTATGGTGATTTTGATGAATGTTGCAATTGACGGTCCTGCAGGTGCAGGCAAATCCACAATAAGCAAGGGTGCGGCGGGGAAACTCGGCTTTATCTATGTTGATACGGGTGCTTTGTACCGTACAATCGCACTTAATGCCATAAGACGTGGTGTTATAGATAATGAAGATGAAGTTATTAAAATGCTTGATGATACCGATGTCAAGCTCGGTTTTGAAAACGGCACGCAATGCGTTTATCTTAACGGTGAGGAGGTTTCTGCCTTTATCCGCACTCCTGAAATTTCTATGGGCGCTTCCAAGGTGTCGGCTATTCCTAAGGTTAGGGAATATCTTCTTGACCTTCAAAGAGATATTGCTAAAAAGAATAACGTTATTATGGACGGCAGGGATATAGGTACAGTCGTTTTGCCTAATGCTGAGTGCAAAATTTTTCTTACCGCTTCTCCGGAGTGTCGTGCTCAAAGAAGATATAAGGAACTTATTGAAAAAGGCGAGAACGTTAAGTATGAGGACGTGTTAAATGACGTCAATGAGCGTGACTATAACGATTCTCACAGAAAAATTGCACCGCTTAAACCGAGTGAGGAGTCTGTTATTGCAGATACTTCAAAGTTGTCGCTTGACGAGTCAATTGCACTCATTGTAAAAATTATAAAGGAGCATATGTAAATTGAAAGAATTTGATTTTACCCAAATTAAACATTATAAGCTTTATAATTTTATTAAAGCTGTTTTTCGTCCTCTTGTTAAGCTTGTTTTTAAAGCAAAGTTTAAAGGACTTGAAAATGTGCCCCAAGACAAGGGCACTAAATACATAGTTGCCGTTAACCATACCAGTGCGATTGACCCTATAATTGTTGCGTGTCCTAAGGAGCTTCCTCCGCTTCATTTTATGGCTAAGGTTGAACTTTTTAAAAATCCTTTTGGCGCTTGGTTTTTAACCCATATGTATGCTTTTCCCGTTAAAAGAGGAAAGGGTGATACTTCCGCTATAGAATACGGTGAAAAAATTCTTAATGAGGGTCATGTAATGGCTATTTGCCCTGAGGGTAAGAGAATTAAGGATAAAGGCGGTGTTCCGCAAAAGGCTAAAGCGGGAGTTGCCATTATTGCTAAGGCTACGGGCGCCGATGTTCTTCCCGTTGCAATTTGCTGCGACGGTAAAATTAAAGCCGGTAAGCAGGTTACTGTTTCTTACGGTAAACTTATCAAAAACAGTGAACTTGGGCTTGACGGAGAAAATGTTGCACCGAGTGATATTAAAGCGGCAGCTAATATGGTAATGGGCAGAATTACCGAGCTTTGGGAGGCTGAACGCAATGCAGGTTAATCTTGCAAAAACAGCGGGCTTTTGCTTTGGAGTTGACAGGGCAGTTAATCTTGTTTATGATTTGCTTCAAAAGGGTGAGAAGGTTTGCACTCTCGGTCCGATTATTCACAATCAGCAGCTTGTTGATGATTTAAAAAGCAAAGGCGTTAAAATTATTGATGACGTTTGCGATTGCCCCAAGGGGTATACTGTTGTAATAAGAACTCACGGAGTTGAAAAAGAGGTTATCGATAAGGCTGAGGACAGTAATATTAATTTCATTAATGCAACATGCCCTTTTGTTTTGAAAATTCATAAAATCGTGTCAGAACAGCCTGACGGTACGATTACTCTTATTGCAGGGGACGAAAATCATCCTGAGGTTTTAGGTATTCGCTCCTACTGCAAGGGTGAAAGCTTCGTCTTTAAAAACGAAGATGAACTTCAAATAATTCTTGAAAATCTCCAAAATTCAGCCGAAAAATCGGTGATTTGCGTTTCTCAAACAACTTTTTCGCTAAAAGAATGGAAAAAATGCGAAAAAATAATAAAAAAACTATATACAAATTGCAAAATTTATAGTACAATATGTAATGCTACAGCCGATAGGCAGGAAGAAGCGGCACTGCTTTCAAAAAAAGCAGACGCTATGATTGTAATTGGCGGTAGGCATTCATCAAATACCTGTAAGCTCAGGGATGTTTGCAAGTCAAATGCCGATACGTTTCTTATTGAAACTGCGCAGGAACTTAAAAACATTGATTTGAGCAAATACAGTTATGTTGGTGTTACTGCCGGGGCTTCGACACCCTCGGTAATTATCAAGGAGGTACTAAAAACCATGTCCGAAGAAAAAATTGAAAAGGAAGTTGAAGTAGCTGCAACAGCTGCGGAGACAGCAGAAACCGCTGATAAGGCCGCTAAGGCTGCTGTCAAAGCATCTGCTGATGGTGAAGCAACCTTCGAAGAAATGCTTGAAGAATCATTCAGAGAAGATGAAAACAGCAAGGTCGTAACAGGTACTGTTGTCAACATTACTCCTACAGAGGTATTTGTAGACGTTGACGGTAGAAAGCAGACAGGCGTTATCGCACTTGATGATCTTTCCGCTGAACCTATCAGCAATCCAAGCCAAGCAGTTTCAATCGGTGACAAGCTTAGTCTTGTTATTATGAAAACTGATGACAGCGAGGGCGTTCTTAAGCTTTCTAAGAAGCTTGTGGATGCTTTTCAGGGATGGGAAGAAATCGTTAAGGCAAAGGAAAACGATGAAATTCTTGAAGGTGTTGTATCAGCAGTTGTTAAGGGCGGCGTAGTTGCCGTAACTAACGGTAGCAGAGTATTTATCCCTGCTTCTCAAACAGGTGTTCCGAGAAATCAGGAACTTGATGTCCTTAAGGGTACAACAGTTCGTTTCAGAATTATTGATATTAACCCTGCAAGACGTCGTGCAGTAGGCTCAATCAAGGTTGTTGCTAACGAGGAAAGAAAGGCACAGCAGGATGCATTATGGGCAACTCTCGAAGAGGGTCAGAAGCTCACAGGTACTGTTAAGTCATTAACAAGCTACGGTGCATTTGTTGATATCGGCGGTATGGACGGTATGATTCATATCAGCGAACTTTCATGGAACAGAATCAAGCATCCGTCAGAGGTTGTTAATGTCGGCGATACTGTTGAGGTTACAATTAAGAAGCTTGACCCTGAAACAAGAAAGATTTCTCTCGGCTTTAAGAAGCTTGAGGACAACCCATGGGAAATCCTTAAGAGAGATTATCCTGTAGGCACTGATTGCAAAGCTAAGATTGTTGGTCTTGCATCATTTGGCGCATTTGCTAATATCCTTCCGGGTATTGACGGTCTTATCCACATCAGCCAGATTTCTTGGGAAAGAATTAACACTCCTGCCGATGTACTTAAGGTTGGCGATGAAGTTGACGTTAGAATTACTGAGGTTGACTTTGATAAGAAGAGAGTTTCTCTTTCAATGAAGGAACTTCTTCCTAAGCCAAACGCTGACGAGGCAGAGGCTGACGACGCAGACGACGCTGAATAATCTTACTTATTCAATATTTTCCGGCTTCACGCATTTGTGTGAAGCCGTTTATATTATAAATTATCAAAACATTATTTTCGATACACAAAAATCCTCTTACATACAAAAGTAAGAGGATTTTTGTGATTAATCATCTAAATGTGCAATTGCATAATCTGCTTGCTTTTTAGTGAATTTTTCGCCATAGCTTGATGTAAGCTGGTCGTGAATAGCCGCCGGCGACATTGCCATTTGATCTTGATAAGTTTTTGCTGTTTGAAGTGCATTATAATTCCAGTCAGCGTCAATATGTTCAATAGCATACTTTGCTGCTTCCTTTGAAAATTGTTCGCCGTGGTCAGAAGTTAATTGGTCATAAATTCCTTGTTTTGACATATGCATATTGTCGCTGTATGATTGTGCAGTTCTTACAGCGGAAATATACTCGGTAGGAATTTTCTTTTTTGTAGTGGTTTCTTTTGTAGTTGTTACTTTAGTAGTTGTTTCTTTTGTGGTGCCTTCTTCAGTAGTTTTACTACTTTCCTGTGTATCATCTTGTATATCACTTATACCGCTTGAAGTTGTATAAGTGCTTTGTGTTGAATCATCGCTTGAACCTAATGAGGAAATTACCGCAATAACAACAATTACAATTATAATCCAAAACCACCATTTTTTATATATTGGTTTTTTCTTTTTCTTAGGCGGCTGTTGATTGTACTGTGGTTGTTGATAATACTGATTTTGTTGTACAGGTTGATATTGACCTTGCTGATATTGTTCTTGTGAGTATTGATTTTGCCGGTTTTGTGGGTTGATTTCATTCATTTGAATTACCTCCTTTAATTTTAAATTTATAATAACACATAAGTATGCAAAATGTCAACATATGTGTTCATAATAGAGCCGTTCATAACATAAAATCTAATTGAGGTGATTTTATGTATGTTCCTGTCCTTGATTCAAAAATAGTAGGAGATGTAATTGCTGATTTTAGAAGAAAAAAGGGTGTTTCACAAGAGGTGTTAAGCGGTCTTGCCGATATTGGCAGAACTCATCTTTCCGCAATAGAGCGTGGAGAACGTAAGCCGACATTAGAAACGCTTTATCGTTTAAGCAATGCTCTCGATGTTAAAATGAGCGACATTGTAAGAGAAATTGAAAACAGAATAGATTAAGCATTTATTAAACAAAAACGGTATTGCATTTTGCAATACCGTTTTTGCTTATTTAATATTCAATTTCACCTTTATATACAAGGTTGCAGTCGCCTGTTAAGGTAACGCCGGTATCTGAATAATTAACTATCAAATCGCCGCCTTTAACCTTTACGGTGATATCTTCGTCTTTGTTGCAATATCCGTTTTCAACTGCTGCAATAACTGCCGCACAAGCACCTGTGCCGCAAGCCTGCGTCTCGCCGTTTCCACGCTCCCATACACGCATTTTAAGCGTTTTTGAATTAACTACTCTCACAAACTCGGTATTAACTCTTTCAGGGAAAATAGGCGCTGTTTCAAACTGAGGGCCGACGCTTTCAATATCAATCCTGTCTACATTGTCAACAAATACTACGCAGTGCGGATTGCCGACGGCACAGCAGGTGATATTGTACTGCTTTGAGCCTATTTCAGCAGGATAGTTGATAGCCTTTTCACTGTCAATCAAAACAGGAATTTTAGCTGTATTTAGCTCAGCTTTGCCCATTGATACCTTGACTGACGATACCTTCCCGTCACGTGTAAATAGGCGAAGAACTTTTACACCCGAAGCTGTTTCTATAGTGATTTTATCTTTTTTGACGATATCGTTATCATAAAGGAATTTGCCTACACATCTTATCGAGTTGCCTGCCATCTTGCCCTCACTGCCGTCAAGATTAAAGACACGCATTTTAGCGTTTGCAATCTTGCTTTCTTCAATAAGAACTATTCCGTCGCCGCCGATACCCTTGTGCCTGTCGCAAAATTCAATTGCAAAACTTTCAGGACAGGTGATAATACCGCATTGATTGTTAAAGAAAATGTAGTCGTCGCCGGTGCCTTGCATTTTGGAAAATTTAAGTATTCCTTTTTCTTTACGCATAAAGTTGATATCAACAAGCTCGGTGTTCGTTTCCTTGTAACGTGATGCAATGATATCCGCAACGGCATTGGCAGTATCGAGTGAAGTGATTGTAGCAATGCCAAGCTGATTTGCTCTGTTGTGAAGTTTGATGTAATCGGCAATTGATTTTTTGTCGCTTTTGCCTGTATAAACAATGTAATCAAGCTGACCCGATTCAACAAGGTCCATAATGGAGTTGTCCTCTCTGAGCTTGTTAACAACATTGACCTTAATGCCCAAGCTTTCAATCGCCTTAGCCGTTTCAGGAGTAGCCCAAATCTTTGCACCGAGGTCGTCAAGCTTTTTTGCAAGACCGACTATTTCAAATCTGTCCTGCTTGGTGACTGTTATAAGCACACCGTGCTCGTCTTTAGAATGGAAATCAGTTTTAAATCCTGCCGATACAAGTCCTTTAAACAATGCTTCCACAAGATTTTTGCCAACGCCTAAAACTTCGCCGGTTGACTTCATTTCAGGTCCTAACTTAGAGTTTACGTCGTTAAGCTTTTCAAAGCTGAAAACAGGTACTTTAACTGCAACATAGGGCGGTGTTTTGTAAAGTCCGGTGCCGAAGCCGAGGTCTTTAAGTTTTTGACCCACCATAATTTTAGTCGCAAGTTCAACCATAGGAACACCTGTTACCTTGCTGATATAAGGTATTGTTCTTGATGCTCTCGGATTAACCTCAATAACGTATAGTTCATTGTGATAAATAAGATATTGAATGTTTACAAGACCTTGTGTGCCAAGCTCAAGCGCAAGCTTTTGCGAAACGTCACAAATCTTTTCAAGCATCATATCGTTAAGATTGTAAGGGGGATAAACGGCAATTGAGTCGCCCGAGTGAACACCTGCTCTTTCAATATGCTCCATAATACCCGGTATAAGAACGTCCTCGCCGTCGGAAATACAATCAACCTCAAGCTCCGTTCCCATCATATATTTATCAACAAGTACGGGATTTTCAATTCCCTGCGCAAGTATGATTGCCATATACTGCTTAACGTCATCATCTGTGTACGCAATAGTCATATTTTGACCGCCGATAACGTATGACGGACGTAAAAGAACAGGATATTCAAGCCTTTCAGCCGCCGTCAAAGCCTCGTCAAGAGTCATAACGCTTTCGCCCTTCGGTCTGAATATTCCGTATTTTTCCAAAAGCTCATCAAAACGTTCTCTGTCCTCGGCAATGTCGATTGATTCAGCGCTTGTTCCGAGAATTTTAATACCTTTTTTATCAAGGAATTTGGTGAGTTTTATAGCAGTCTGCCCGCCGAATGCAACAACAACGCCGATAGGATTTTCAGCCTTGATAACGTTCATAACGTCCTCGTTTGTAAGCGGCTCAAAATAAAGCCTGTCGCCCGTGTCAAAGTCGGTAGAAACCGTTTCAGGGTTGTTGTTTATAATGATAACCTCATATCCAAGCTCTTTAAGAGTCCATACGCAGTGAACGCAGGAGTAGTCAAATTCAATACCCTGACCGATACGTATAGGCCCTGAGCCTAATACGATTATTTTTTTCTTATCGCTCTTGTCAAGCTCTCTTGCCTCGCAATGCTCGTCGTAAGTTGAGTAAAAATAAGGCGTTTCAGCCTTGAACTCCGCACCGCAGGTGTCAACCATTTTATAAACGCAGTCCTTGTGATATGTAAGGCTGCCGCCGCTGATTTTTTCAAGTGCCTTGTCAGGATAGCCTAATTTTTTACCTTTTAAATATTGCTCCTTTGAAAGCGGTTTGCCCTCAATTTCAAGCTCATATCTTGCAAGATTTTCAAGCTTTGCCAAAAACCATTCGTCAATCATAGTGATTTCGTGAATTTCGGCAATGCTCACACCTTCCTTGAGCGCTTTGAATACGGTAAATAATCTTATATCGTCTTGGTCATGCAATTTCTGCTTAATGTCAACGCCGTTTAACGCCTTGTTATTAAGCGTATCAAGCCCAATCTCAGCACCTCTGACTGCTTTCATAATTGCCTGCTCAAAGCTCGGCGCAATGCTCATAACCTCGCCGGTAGCTTTCATTTGAGTACCAAGCTTACGTGAAGCGTTTACAAACTTGTCAAACGGCCATTTCGGAAGTTTAACAACAACATAGTCAAGTGTAGGCTCAAAGCAAGCGCACGTTTTGCCCGTGATATCATTCTTGATTTCATCAAGAGTGTAGCCAAGTGCAATTTTGGTAGTTACTTTAGCAATAGGGTAACCCGTAGCCTTAGAAGCAAGCGCAGAAGAACGTGAAACTCTCGGATTAACCTCAATAACAGAATATTCAAAGCTTTCCGGATTTAATGCAAATTGACAGTTGCAACCGCCCTCAATTCCAAGCTCGGTAATAATGTCAAGAGATGCGCTTCTGAGCATTTGAAGTTCCTTGTCAGCAAGCGTTACGGCAGGGGCGATAACAATGCTGTCGCCTGTATGAACACCGACCGGGTCAAAGTTTTCCATTGAGCAAACTGCAATAACATTACCTACGCTGTCACGCATTACTTCAAATTCAATCTCTTTCCAGCCTGCGATGTATCTTTCAACAAGTACCTGAGTAATAGGTGAGAGCATTAAGCCGTTTTTGGCAATAACCTCAAGCTCATGCTCGTTGTATGCAACGCCGCCGCCTGCACCGCCTAATGTAAAGGCAGGGCGGATAATAACAGGATAGCCGATATCGCTTGCAATTTCCTTTGCGTGGTCAACAGTGTATGCAATGTCGCTCGGCACAACAGGCTGATTTATTTTAAGCATTGTGTCACGGAACATTTGCCTGTCCTCAGCCTTGTCTATAGCCTCGGCGTCCGTTCCCAAAAGCTTGACTCCCATTTCGTCAAGGTATCCGTCTTTTGCAAGCTGCATACCGATTGTAAGACCTGTTTGACCGCCAAGACCGCAAAGTATGGAATCGGGGCGTTCCTTCTCAATGATTCTTTTAACCGTTTCTTCCGTAAGCGGCTCAAGATATATGTGGTCGGCAAGCGCTTTATCCGTCATAATGGTTGCAGGGTTTGAGTTTACAAGTACAACTTCAATGCCTTCATCCTTAAGCACACGGCAAGCTTGAGCACCTGCATAGTCAAATTCTGCGGCTTGACCTATAACAATAGGGCCTGAGCCGATAACAAGTACCTTTTTTATGTCTTTATTAAGAGGCATTATTTTCTACCTCCCATCATTTCAATAAATTTGTCGAATATAAATCTTGTGTCGTGCGGACCTGAGCAAGCCTCGGGGTGAAATTGCACCGAAAAAGCTTTTTTATCGGGATAATCAACACCTTCGCACGTGCCGTCATTTGCATTAATGTAGCTAACTTTAGCTTTGACCTTTTCAATTTCCTCATTCACAACGGCATAGCCGTGGTTTTGCGAAGAAATATATGTTCTGCCTGTTTCAAGATTTTTAACCGGTTGGTTTACGCCTCTGTGACCGTATTTTAACTTGGTTGTGTCACCGCCTTGGCTGAGCGCCAAAAGCTGATGACCGAGGCATATTGCAAAAATAGGAACTTTTCCGACAAGCTTTTTAAGTTGCTCAATTGCTTCAACGTTTTCCTTGGGGTCGCCGGGGCCGTTTGAAAGCATAATTCCGTCAGGGTTTAATGATAAAATGTCGTCGGCTTTTGTGTCATAAGGCATAACGGCAACATTGCAGCCCCTCTTGTTAAGCTCTCTTATAATGTTTTTCTTTGTGCCGTAGTCGATTAAAACTACATTGTATTTGTGCTCATCTGATGCACTCATATATGGCCTTTTGCAGGATACGCTTTTAACTGCATCCTTAATCTCATATGCTTTTAATTTGCCATAATCAACAGTTGCAGGGTTTGATGTGATAATCGCATTCATAACGCCTGCTTCTCTGATAGTTTTAGTTATTTCTCTTGTGTCAACGCCGTACACGCCGATGATATTATTTTCTTTAAGGTAATCGTCAAGCGTTTTTTCACACCTAAAGTTTGACGGCTCTTCGCACCACTCACGTACTATGTAAGCCGAAACGTAGGATTTTTCGCTTTCCTTGTCCTCGTCAATAAAGCCGTAGTTGCCGATAAGAGGAAAGGTTTGCATAACAATTTGCCCAAAGTAACTGGGGTCTGTAAGCGTTTCAATATATCCGCCCATACCTGTGGTAAATACAAGCTCACCGGTTACTTCGCCGTTAGCGCCGAATCTTTTTCCTTCAAAAACATCACCGTTTGCAAGGCATATGTAAATCTTGTTTTCTTCCATATTTTCTTCCTAATGTTTTTATTCTAAAACCGTAGGGGCGAACATTGTTCGCCCAATTTTTGATTAAAGCTATTATCCTAACAATTTAACGAGAACTGCCTTTTGAGCGTGAAGTCTGTTTTCCGCTTCGTCAAAGATTTCGTTTGCGTGTTCTTCAAATACTTTGGCTGTGATTTCCTCTTCTCTGTGAGCAGGAAGGCAGTGAAGCACCATGGCGTCGTCCTTGGCAACTTCCATAACCTTATCATTAATTTGGTAATCCTTAAATACCTTTTCTCTTTCTGCCTTTTCTTCTTCTTGACCCATTGAAGCCCAAACGTCGGTGTAAAGAATATCTGCGTCTTTTGCACATTCAAGAATGTTGCTTGAACACATAAAGTTGCCGTTTTCCTCAGCCCATTTCATAATTTCAGCGTCAGGCTTGTATTCGTCAGGGCAGGCGATAGCACAGCTCATACCCATTGTGATTGCACCTACAATAAGGCTGTTTGCCATATTGTTGCCGTCGCCTATAAAGCAGAATTTAAGTCCGTCAAAGCTCTTTTTATATTCACGAATTGTCATAAGGTCTGCAAGCACCTGGCAAGGATGGCAATAGTCAGTCAAGCCGTTAATGATAGGAATTGAGCCGTATTTTGCAAGGTCCTCAACCTCTTTTTGTTCAAAAGTTCTTATCATAATGCCGTCAAGGTAACGTGAAAGAACTCTTGCAGTATCTTCAACAGGTTCGCCTCTGCCGATTTGCAAGTCCCTGTTTGAAAGGAAAAGCGCCTGTCCGCCAAGCTGATACATACCTGTTTCAAAGCTTACCCTTGTTCTTGTAGAGCTTTTTTGAAAAATCATACCGAGTGTCTTGCCCTTAAGGTGATGATGCTCAATGCCGTGCTTTGTTTCATATTTGAGTTGGTCTGCAAGATTTAAAATATCTAATATCTCATGCTGGTCTAAATCTTTAAGCTTTAATAAATGTTTCATTTTTCAATTACCTCTTTCAATATTTTTAAACCTCTGTCAAGCTCAAGATAGCTTATGTTAAGAGCCGGAAGAAGTCTTATTTTTGTTTTGGCTGTTAATACGAGAAGTCCGTTTTCAAGGCATTCGCTTGCAATTTGCTTAGCATCCTTTTGGGTTTCAACGCCGAGCATAAGACCCATACCCGATACAGATTTAACGCCTTTAATATTCATTAAAAAGCTTTTGATATATTCGCTTTTTTCTCTTACCGATTTTAAAAATTCGTCATCAATTCTTGAAACGATTGAAATTGCACCTGCCGCACAAACAGGATTGCCGCCGAAAGTTGAGCCATGAGAGCCGGGAGTGACGGTATCTTTAACCTTTTCGCCGAAAAGAACAGCACCCATGGGAAGCCCGCCTGCAAGCCCTTTTGCCGTTGAAACAATATCAGGCTTAATGTCGAAGTTTTCGTAAGCAAAATATCTGCCTGTTCTGCCGTTGCCCGTTTGCACTTCGTCAACAACCATAAGTATATCCTTTTCTTTTGCAAGCTTTTCAATGGCTTTTACAAAGTTATAGTCAAGATTATTTACGCCGCCTTCGCCTTGAACGCACTCAAACATAATTGCGCAAACATCATCAGTTGCCATTTCGTTAAGCTTTTCAATGTCATTTGCAGGGCAGTATTTAAAGCCGGGTGTAAACGGACCGAATACAGTATGGAAACTATCCTGTCCCGTAGCCGCAAGCGTTGTTATCGTTCTGCCGTGGAAAGAGTTTACAAGCGTAATAATCGTGCTTCTGCCCTCGCCGTACTTGTCGTATGAATATTTTCTTGCAAATTTGATTGCGCCTTCGTTTGCTTCTGCTCCTGAATTGCCGAAAAATACTTTTTTCATACCTGTTTTGTCGCAAAGCATTTTTGCAAGCCTTGCACAAGGCTCTGTATAGTAAAGATTGCTGACGTGCTGCATCTTGTCAAGTTGCGTTTCAACCGCCGCTTTCCATTCGTCATCGCAAATTCCGAACGCCGTTACTCCTATTCCGGAACCGAAATCTATGTATTGCTTTCCGTTGTCATCGCTTATTGTTGAGCCTTTGCCGTTGTTTAATGTTACGTTAAATCTGCCGTAAGCGTGAGCAACGTAATCATTGTCTAATTCTTTAGTTTCCATATTGTACCTCTTTATCTGCTTCTAAACATTGTTCCCATACCTTCGTCGGTAAGAAGCTCCATAAGAATAGAGTGGGGAACACGTCCGTCGATAATAAATGCTTTTTTTACACCTTCCCTGAGCGCCTGAGTCATTGAATCAATTTTCGGTATCATTCCGCCGCTGATTATTCCCTCTGCAATAAGCGCAGGCGTGTCTGAAATATATACTTTGTGAATAAGAGTTGAATCGTCATCCTTATCTCTTAAAAGGCCGACTATATCAGTCATTGAAACAAGAGCCTCCGCTTTGAGTGCACCTGCAACAGCCGCCGCAGCAGTATCCGCATTAATGTTGTAGCAGTTGCCTTTTTCGTCATATCCGATTGTTGAAATAACAGGAATAAAATTGTGGTTGAGTACTTCTTCAATAACTTCGGTGTTTACTTCTTGAATTTCACCTACAAAGCCGTGACTGTCATCAAGCGCTTTGCACTTAATCATATTTCCGTCCATACCCGAAAGGCCGATTGCGTGGCCGCCCATATTGCCGATTTGGCAAACGAGGTCTTTATTAACCTTTCCTGCAAGCACCATTTGAACAACGTCTACTGTGTCCTTGTCGGTCACTCTCAGTCCGTTTTCAAACTTGCTTTCAATGTGCATTTTTTCAAGCGTTTTGTTAATTGCAGGTCCGCCGCCGTGAACAAGCACAACTTTAATTCCGACAGTTGTTAAAAGCACGAGGTCACGCATAACAGCCTCTTTCAATTCGTCGTTTATCATAGCGTTTCCGCCGTATTTAACAACTACTGTTTTCTTTCTGTATTTTTGAATGTGCGGCAGAGCGTGTGCAATTATTTCCGCTTTCTGCGCATTGTTAATGTTGTTATCCATAGTATGTAATCCTTATTTTTAATTTCGTAGGGAAGGGGCTTGCTCCTTCCGATTTTAATTTTAAAATATTGTTGTTTTTACCGTATCACGTAGGGGCGACCATTGGTCGCCCACTTTGGGCTGTATTTTGAGTTTATAACAGTATTCACCAAATTTGGGGCGACTGCGTCGTCGCAAATTCCGTATTGCTCAAAATAACTTTTTTAAGTATTTGACTTGAAGTTATTTATCGCTCACTTCATTGCTCCTTCTTTCAAAAATTGCCGTACGGTTGTGCGTCAATTTTTGACTTTTTTGTGATTTGACTTAGTGACACTACTGTTTAAATTGCGAATATCAAGTACGATAATCTCCGTTAATCTTTACGTAATCGTAAGTCAAATCACAACCCCAAGCGGTTGCGTTTTCATTGCCTTGATTAAGATTAATATCAATATAAATTTCGTCGCTTGAAAGGACTTTTGCTGCCTTTTCCTCGCTGAACTCGATACCTGAGCCGTTTTTGCAAACCTCAACCGTGCCGTATTCGCTTCTTAAATCAACGTCAACCTTGTTAATGTCAAATTCTGCGTCGGCATATCCGATTGCACAAAGCACACGTCCCCAGTTAGCGTCCTCGCCGAACATTGCGGCTTTGAAAAGAGAAGAGCAAACAACACTTTTTGCAACAGTAATTGCCGTATCCTTGTCAGGAGCACCGTCGCAAATACATTCAAGAAGCTTGCTTGCGCCTTCGCCGTCCTTTGCAAGCATTCTTGTGAGATTTGCCATAACTTCGTAAAGTGCATTTTTAAACGTGTCAAATTCTTCGCCCTCACAGGTGATTTCCTCATTTCCTGCAAGCCCATTTGCCATAAGGCTTACCATATCGTTGGTTGAGGTGTCGCCGTCAACCGAAAGGCAATTGTAAGTAACCTTTACTATTTCGCTAAGCGCCTTTTGAAGCATATGGGATGAAACAGCGCAGTCACTTGTAATAAAGTTGAGCGTCGTTGCCATATTGGGATGAATCATACCTGAGCCTTTAGCCATACCGCCGAGCGTGCACTTAACACCGCCAATTTCAAATTCAACAGCATATTCCTTTTTAATTGTATCCGTTGTCATAATGGCAGTCGAAGCTTCCTCGTTCTTGCCGTAGTCAAGCTCTTTTACAAGAATAGGAACTGCCTTTTCAATCGGCTCAATCGGAAGCACCTGACCTATAACACCTGTTGAAGCAACAATAACCTGCTCCTTAGGAATGTTAAGCTCGTTTGCCACAAGCTCGCACATTTTGTCCGCCTTTTCAACACCGTCGGCATTGCAAGTGTTGGCATTTTTTGAGTTAGCGATAACTGCAATCGCTTTGTTTCCGCTTTTTTTCAAGTTCGCTTTTGTTACAAGGATAGGTGCGCCTTTAACCTTGTTTTGAGTATAAACTGCCGCCGCATTGCAAAGCACATCACTTGTAAAAAGGCAAATGTCATTTTTATGCTTGATTTGTGGGTCAAAGTTTTCAACATTAGGCTTTTTTATTCCGCAATATGTGCCGCTTGCTTTAAAGCCCTTTGCCGCACATATTCCGCCGTCAATATATTTCATAATTATCATTCTCCTATATTAAGACCTGTTTTTTCGTCAATCCCCATTGCAATGTTAAGGCATTGAATGGCTGCACCTGAAGCGCCTTTGCCCAAATTGTCAAATCGGGATGTGATGATAATTCTGTCATCGTTTCCGTTAATTTCAATTTCCATATCGTCACGGTTTGCAAAATTATTTGAACCAATCATATTCTCGCTGTAGCCGAGAGGTCTGACCTTGACAATGTCACTGCCGTCGAAATGTTCGGCAAACATTTCATAAATATCCTCTTTAGTATATTTTTTGCTCATCTTGTCCGTATAAAGAGGGATGTTTACAAGCATACCTTGCGGATAGTCACAAATAATCGGTGTAAAAATAGGCTCTTTTGAAAGATTTGAAATTGCCTTCATTTCCTTAAGATGCTTGTGCTGCTGCGTAAGTGCATAAATTCTCGGCGAGTCAAGCTCCTTATCTCTGTTTTTGTCCTCATATTGCGCAATGCCCTTTTTGCCTGCGCCTGTGTAGCCACTCATTGCAAAGCAAACAATGTCATAGTCGTTTGAAATAAATCCGCTTTTTACAAGTGGATAAACTATAGAATTAAATCCGCTTGCATAGCAGCCCGGAACAGCAATTCGATTGCTTGTTTCAATCTTATTTCTAAACTCCTCAGAAAGTTCCGCAAAGCCGTAAGCCCAATCAAAAAGTGTTCTGTGCGCCGTTGAGGTGTCAATGATTTTTACATTGTCGTTTTCAACAAGCTCAACCGCCTCAATTGAAGCCGCATCGGGAAGGCAAAGGAAAGTAATATCACTTTCGTTTATCATTTTTGCTCGCTCTTTTGCATCTTTTCTCTTTTCGGGGTCAATAAGTAAAAGCTCGATATCATTTCTGTTTTCAAATCTTTGATAAATCTTAAGACCTGTTGTTCCGTCTTTACCGTCAATGAATATTCGTTTCATTTTTATACATTATCTCCGTTAATTATTTTCTATTGTTTTCTATTATACACAGTGATTTTGTAATGTCAATAGTTATAGAAAAATTGTTATAAATATACACAAAAATGAATAAATATGCGCATAAAACGTATATTGCAAAATTATTTTTAAAAAGAGAATTTTTTTGTACTGTCACTTGAAAAAGGCGAAAAATCGTATAATATTGATAAATTAACAGGTATATCCTGTGCCACCCGAAGTCCACCCAAATATAATATAAAGAAAGGATAATTTTTATCAGCAAGGATATTTTGATTTCCTTGGTTTCAATGCTCGGTACGGTCATAGGCACATTTGGAGGTATTTTAACCTCATCTAAGCTTACATCTTTTAGAATTGAACAGCTTGAAAAAAAGGTTGATAAGCATAATAATTTCGCAAGCCGAATGCCCGTTATTGAAGAACAAATTAAGGTTATAAATCATAGAATAGACGACTTGGAAAGGGAGGCAAAAAATTATGAAAATCACTAAACAAACATTAAACAGAGCTTTAAGAACGTTTATCCAAACTGCTATAGGCTATGCGGCAATTAACATTGTGACAATCGATTTTTCTGCATCAAAGCAGGTGCTTAAATCGGCGCTTATCGGTCTTGGTGTTGCGTCTGTTTCAGCAGGCATTTCTGCAGTAATGAACTTGGAAAAGAGGTGCGGCAATGACGTTTGATTCTTTTGTTGAAAGATATATCGGTAAGGCAGTTGATTACGACGGCGTTGCGGGAGTGCAATGTGTCGACCTTGTTAAGCTTTATCTTTATAAAGTTTTCGGCATACGTGCAGGTGCGTGGGGAAATGCAAGAGATTATTGGCTTGATTTTTCATCACACCCAACTATGACCGCAAATTTTATCAAAATAAAAAATACACCCTCTTTCATTCCGAAAAAGGGCGATATAGTTGTTTTCAGCGGAGATATTTCAACGAAAAATAATTACGGCCATATTGCAATTGCAACAGGGGAGGGAGATACTAATACCTTTTATTCTTACGATTCAAATTGGAATAAAAAAGAAATGCAAAAGGTAAAGCATACCTACTATGCACTTTACGGCGTTCTTCGTCCTAAAAGCACAAGAGTGCTTTCCAATCCTCCTGATATTGCGCTTGGTGACTATTCGCTTACAAATGTTCGTGGAATTTATAAAGGCGCAGGGGCTAAAACAGGAAGGAAAAAAGTTAAAGAAATAACTAAAAATGCAAAAAAATCAGCAACATCAAAGAAAAAAGATGATGCTGCATATCTTAAAGCGGGAACTGCCGTTTCCGTTCTCGAAACAAAACTTATTTCAACGGGTAATCTCTGGGCACGTATCCCCAGCGGCTGGCTTTGTGTTTGGGAATATGAAAAAGATAAGCTGTTTATAAAATAGTATGTTATGGGTAAGGAATTTTCCTTGCCCATAATTTTTGCTTAAATAAAAAAAGTGAAAATATCCAAAATTTTAAATAAAAAAGTAAAAATATCAAAAATTAATCTTGACATTAAAGCCAACATACTATATAATACATTTCGCAATGGCCCGGTAGTTCAGTTGGTTAGAACGCTAGCCTGTCACGCTAGAGGTCGACGGTTCGAACCCGTTCCGGGTCGCCATTTTTGCTGATATGGCTCAGGTGGTAGAGCACATCCTTGGTAAGGATGAGGTCACCGGTTCAAGTCCGGTTATCAGCTCCAAGGACAGAGATGCTCAAACACCTCTGTCTTTTTTTATGCCCAAAAACGAAAAAGGACTTGAAGCGGTGACACGTGGCTCCAAATTCATTTATGAATTTGGGAGAAACAGTACAGTGTACTGTTTCGTAGCAAGTGGTTACTTTAAAAGTCCGGTTATCAGCTACGTCCAAAGAAATTCCGTGTTTGAATAAATTTCTGCGAAAATTTATAATAAACACTTCATTCCTTTGTCCTCTCCCCAAAAAGCATACGCTTTTCGGGGACCCCGAAACAGAGATGCTCAAACACCTCTGTCTTTTTTTATGTATTTTTAGGGCTCTTTGAGCCCTTTTTATTATTTATAATATATATACATTTGCACAATTATATCCCATAACTTGATGTAATCGGGTCTTTGAAAAGCGGGATAAGCGGCGGGGCAAAGGTGAAAAGTATAAATATTGCACTCATAATTATAAACAAAATTACGGCGGTAATATTTTTACCCGTTTCCTGCATTTTTTCGCTCTTTATAATAATGTAATCAAGCAAAAATGCGACAAATACACCGATAAAAAATGAGAAAATATTGAGTGGGTCTATATTCCTTCCGATTATACCCGTGTAGGTGTAAAAAAATGAAAGCGTAGCCGTCATTCCGACAAATACGCCGATAAATTTGGCAGGCAAAATATTTTTTGTGCCTTTCATAATAAATGCTTGTATAACCGTCCATATTAAATAAGGAAAGAAGATTAGTTTTAAATGTTCCCAAGGACTTTCGTTAATCGGGCAGAAAAATGCCGCAATAACGCATTTGTTTGTCCATTCATACACAAAATGCGCAAGTGTGCCTATGATGCTTACAAAAACGAAACCTATAATATCATATTTTAATAATTTTTTGCTCATTTTATCACCCGATTTATTATATGTTATAAATATATAGATTATAAATTGAAATATTTGCTTGACATTTTGAATGAGTTATGATAAAGTATAACACGCACGAGATGTGCAAAACTTAATCTTGACAGGTTTAACCCGTCAGCTTGCAGAAGTACTCAAGTTGGTGACGAGGCGCCCCTGCTAAGGGCGTAGGTCGGGTAACCGGCGCGAGAGTTCGAGTCTCTCCTTCTGCGCCAAAAAAGGAAGTGTCATTTTCGACACTTCCTTTTTTGATGTAAAGAACAGAGAATCGAACAAGGCAATTCGAAGAATAGAAACAGTCCGGTGGACTGTTTCGGTGCCTGCGTGCGTGCCGAAGAAAGCTTTAGCTTTCAATGGGCGAGTCTCTCCTTCTGCGCCAAAAAAGGAAGTGTCATTTTCGACACTTCCTTTTTTGATGTAAAGAACAGAGAATCGAACAAGGCAATTCGAAGAATAGAAACAGTCCAGTGGACTGTTTCGGTGCCTGCGTGCGTGCCGAAGAAAACGTGCTCACTTGTTCATCGTCTCTGCCCCTGCCCTTATTGTTTTTCTGTTTGTAAATCTGGAAACAGTAGTCAAATCTGACGATATACTTTTTTCCGTGATTTTTAACCTAAGTCAAAAATGACAACAAAAGTTGTCTTAAATGACTACTATTTTCTCTGCGTTTGTGGTACACTATAAATAGATAGAGTTAAGGAGGCAAACTTATGGGAAATTTGAAGAACAATATTGACCATTATATGAAATTAAAAGGGATAAAGATGTATAGTCACTTGCTGGTTAATATTGCACACGAATTAGGAATCAAAGGACAAGACGCATATAAATTTGCAAATAAGGAAAAATCAAATTTTTCAAAAATGTTAAAAGACGAACGACCTCTGAAATATGAGTTTATTATTCCTCTTGAAAAAATATTCGGCGTTTCACTGGCAAGGTTATTAGATGAAGATTCATATAAATTGCCGACAGAAAAAGATAATGTGCCGTTTAATAAAGGTTTCAGATATTATGCATACCTTGATAATCCAAAACTATATAAAGAAGAATTCGATCTTTTACTTGCAAAGGATGGAAAATCAATCCTTACTCAAACAGACGAATTTGGAAAAACATTCCTTGATTATGTAGTTGAATATAGTTCATTTAACGGTGTCAGATACCTTCAGGAAGAATATGGAATAAAACTCAAATGGCATTATAACAACTTTGAGTTCAGAAAAGATTCCGGCATAACTTGGATAAACTTTGATAATTGTATTGCGTTTGCTCGGCTTGTTGCAAGTATGAACGACGCAGAACTGTTCAATTATATTTATGATCCTTATAATATGTTTTTTGCACAAGGACATTATGTTACAAATGATACTATTTTTTGTCAAAGTGAATTTTTAGAAATAATGTTAGATAACGATACTTTGTTCAGTTCAATATTTGAAATAAGACCATATGAGTATGTGTTGGCGGGAAGTCGTGTCAAGCGAAAAAAGCAAGTTGATTCTATTACATATTATTCAATTAACCCAATAATAAATAATTGCCTAAGATATTCATTGGAACACTTGAAAAAATATAAACACAGGGCAATAGATATATTAAAATTCGGAATAAAGCATAATACAGAAATTATAAATAAGGTTGGTGCAGATACATATTGCATTTGTAATGAACTTGGCGGAGTAATAGATTTTGGAAGAACGGATTGGTTTAGTTGTGATGTTGATAATATTGCCGTTTATGTTGACATGGAAGTAAACGACGAAGTAAACGACGATGAAATAAAAGCTTTAATAAAACAACTGCCAAAGTTCAAAAAAAGATACTAAGAAACGGAGGAACAAGTATGTATCATTTTCAATATGTATCGAAAAATGAAATTGCATCGTTAAAAAAATCAAGGTCAATTTTTGCTGACGCAATACATCAGGTTTGCCAACAAAACGGGTACTTTGAAGAATAAGAAGAAAAGAGGAAATTGGAATGGGATTAACAACTTGTCCGAATTGCGGATGTCCTAATTCGACTGTTAAACGAAAGAAGAATAAGCACAAAGGCGTAATTATATCCATAATTGTGTTTGCTCTGATTGTTGTCAGTGCATTAGGAATTGGCATTTCGAAAAAAGCAAAGGAACTGGAATATTATTCAAATATGGAAACAGTATCTTTTACAATGCTTGATGGAGCCGCTAAAGCGGAAAATGCCGGAAACCTTATTAAGAACGTGTGGTACAATGCTATTTATGAAGAGCGAAATAGTGAAACAGACCAATATACTATGAAAAACGGAAAGTTTGTCGATGATTTTAATGATGCACTTTCTGAGCTATTTGCAGATGAAAATTTCAGCAACAGTATTTCTGAAATAGAATCCAACCAATACGAAGTTGCCAATTTAATGAAACAGTTGAAAAAACCACCGAAAAAGTATGAAGAAGCATACTCCGTGTTAAAGGTATACTATGACAATTATTTGAAAATGACAAAAATCGTTACAAGTCCAACTGGAAGTCTTAATACATTTTCAGAGGATTTTAATACCTATGATAATAATACGGTTGATTCATACGAAAAAATGAAACTATATTTAGATTAACAATCAGGAAGGAGATACTATTTATGGGTAAAGATTTTTTTGATTATGAAGATGGCGATTTTGCTTGTTCAATCTCTGATAATATAGCAATAGATTCCGATGGAGATTTATTGATTCGAATGGGAGATGATATGGCAATGGATATGGATTCTGGAGAGTTGCACATTATATCCGGTTGGTCCAACGATGAAGATGACGATTAAAATAATGGCGGCAGAGAGAAGGTGGGTTCCCTTGCCGCCATGTCCCCATATACCGATAAACTTATTTTCTTCAACGGGTAAGATGAAATTGGGCAAATAATGTAGCCTCTCCCTTTTTCTCATACTGTGAACTCAAAAATGAAAAAACGCTCTACAGCTCGGTAACATCTTGAAATATGTTTTGCATTTGTTGTAAAATGTATTTGCGTTTGAGAAATGAAAGAGTTTTTTGTGAATTACGTTCCTAAATAAAAGACGGATTGATAAATTTCAATCTGTCTTTTATTTTTCTTGAAATTTATACATATTATATTGTATAATAATCGTTGGTGATTAAATGAAACAATTTTTAGAAGTGGGTAAACTTAATAATACTCATGGCATTAAGGGTGAACTTAAAATGCAACTTTGGTGCGACGATATAAATTATTTAAAGCAATTTAAAACCTTGTATTTTGATGATAACGGGCAAAAGAGCGTTAATGTTTTGTCAGTCAGACCTCAAAAAAATCTTGCTATTATCAAATTAAAGGGGATAGATACGATAGAGCAGGCAGAGGAAATTAAAGGTAAAATACTTTATTGCAATCGTGATGACGCTACTATTGACGAAGAAGCAAATTATATTGCAGACCTTATCGGCTGCCGTGTTGTTGATATTGACAGTGGCAAGGAATACGGCAAGGTTGTTGACGTTCTGAATTACGGCTCGTGCGATATTTATGATACCGTTTCAAGCGGTAAGCACATTTTAATTCCTGCCACGCCCGATATTGTTAAAGAAATTAATACACAATATCAAATTATTAAAATTAAGGCAATGAAAGGGCTTTTTGATGAGAATTGATATAATGACGCTTTTCCCTGATATGTGCAATGCCGTGTTGAGTGAATCAATAATCGGCAGAGCACGTCAAGCAGGCAAGGTTGAAATAAATTGTGTTGATATTAGAAATTATACTCTTGATAAGCACAGACGTGTTGATGATAAGCCATACGGCGGAGGAATGGGTATGATTATGGCTCCTCAGCCGATATATGATTGCTATAAGGCAATTTGCGAGAATATGGGCGCAGAACCTCATTTGATTTATCTTACTCCGCAGGGCAAAACACTTACTCAGCAAAGAGTTAAGGAACTTTCAAAACTTGATAATCTTGTGCTTCTTTGCGGCCATTATGAAGGAATTGATGAGAGGGTTATTGAAGAACTTGACCCTGAAGAAATTTCAGTCGGCGATTACGTTTTGACAGGCGGTGAGCTTCCTGCTCTCATTCTTGCCGATTCCGTTTCAAGAATGCTTCCGGGTGTTTTGAGCGATGATGAATGTTTTGAAGAGGAAAGTCATTTTAATTCTCTTCTTGAATATCCTCAATATACTCATCCGTCAAGCTGGAACGGTAGGGAAGTGCCTGAAATACTTCTTTCAGGTCATCACGCAAAGGTTGATGAGTGGCGCCGCCAAAAATCGCTTGAACGTACATATAGACGTCGCCCCGATATGCTTGAACGTGCAAAACTTGATAAAAAAGACGAAACATTTTTGTCGAAACTTGAAAAAGAATAAAAAATTATGTGAAATATGCACAAATACGGCGAATAATTTTTATTTGAAATTAACAAGTCAAACGAAGTTGAAGTTTAATTGTTGACCGATTTCAATTTGGTGGTATAATATGTAATAAAGAAATGAAAACACTTATATTAACCACAATATATTGTACTTTTTTAATTAATGAGAGGTTTTAGTTATGTTCGTTAAAGATGTTAAGGTAGAAAATCAGGTTGGTCTTCACGCTCGTCCTGCAACTTTCTTTATTCAGAAGGCAAACGAGTTTAAATCATCAATTTGGGTTGAAAAAGAAGAAAGAAGAGTAAACGCAAAGAGCCTTTTGGGTGTTCTTTCACTTGGCATTATGGGCGGAACAGATATTCGCATCATTGCTGACGGCTCAGATGAAGAAGCAGCAGTTGAAGGTCTTGTTTCTCTTGTAAAGTCAGGCTTTACTGAATAATAGACTGTCGACAAAGCGGATAAAACGCATAGATATCTTAAACATTGTAGGGGCGACCATTGGTCGCCTCATTTTTTTGCTTCTTTGTATGAACTTTTTTAAATCAAATACTTGATAATAAATTACTTGTAAGATATAATTAAATTGAAATATGATATGTCATATTAAAAACATTTTTAAAGGGGATTTAATTATGAAAAAGATTTTATGCGTGCTTTTAAGTTTAATTATGAGCGTAAGCCTGATTGCAATTCCACTCAGTGCTCAGGCAGAAACTAAATATTGGGTGGATATGAATTTCGCTAAAAACAATATTGAAGGTCTTAGAAATTATATAAAAACCAATGGCAAAACTAATAATGACGGCGATAAGTATATTCAATATGTATATGAAAATAAGTATAATTATTTGATAATTTATGAAACCAAGACGGGCGCTCTTGATTTTTGGGCGAAATTTGATGATGGCGAATATGTAGATATGTATTATGCATATCCTAATGTAAATCCTGAATTGTTAGTTGATTTAGGCTCATCATACGTTTTGGCAAATGCTAATTTTGATGTTAATTATTATAATTATCAAGATATTAATTTGACAGTTACTAAGGCTCATGGCAATTATTCAAACGAACAGGTGCAATATTACGGCAATCTTTCTCTTAAAGCCGCAATTGAGGGTTGGAATAACTGCCTTGTTAATAACACCCCGTATACATTGGCTTCAATCGGATTTAATTCTTTGTGTAATCATAATTTGACGAGGTCGTATTATGCCGCAACGCTCAACACCGACGGCACAATTGAGGATTATTGTTATAAATGCGGCTATCACGAGGATACAGATATTCCTTGCGTTTCTCAGGTGAAGCTTTCTAAAAAATCGTTTACTTATAACGGCAAGGTGCAAAAGCCGAGCGTAACGGTTATTGATTCTAAAGGAAATGTTGTCAGCGCCGATAATTACAGTGTAAGCTATTCTAATTCGGGAAGTAAGAAAGTCGGTTCTTACGGTATTTATATTTCTTTTATCGGTTCTAAATATTCAGGCTCGATTTCATACGTTTATAAAATAATTCCTAAGTCAAGTGCAATTTCTTCTCTTAAGGGCGCTAAAAAGAAGATAACCGTTAAGTATAAAAAGCAGACCTCGCAGACATCAGGCTATCAAATTCAAGTGGCAACCAATAAGGCATTTAAGAAAAATAAAAAGACAGTTACTGTTAAGAAAAACAAAACAACATCTGCGAATGTATCATCTCTTAAAGCAAAGAAAAAATATTTTGTTCGTGTTCGTACTTACAAAACAGTAAACGGTAAGAAAATTTATTCCTCGTGGTCAAAGGTTAAAACCGTAAAGACAAAATAATTTATCAGACTTTGATAAAGCGGCTAAACCACGCCAAATAAAATTAAATAAACCTATTTGCCTCCCTTGCAAATGGAGGTGGGTGCAACTTGTTGCACTCATAGGGATTGGAAAAACGGCAAGGACATCGAGTTCTTGCCGTTTTTGGCGCTTTCCGTCTTTTGCTCGGGGGCAGTACCCACGTACAGCTCCCACTCGCAAAATACGAAATTTATCTCACTTTCTCGAAGTCTGCCGACATTTTAAATTTTTTTGTTCGAGTTTTCTGTTCGCTTTATTTTTTTGCTTATTTGTGTTATACTTGTAAAAAACTTAGGCAGGTGATTAAATGACTGAAAAAGAGTTTCGCAAAAAGGCAATGGCTTTGCCACTTCAGCCGGGCGTATATATAATGAAAAATAAAGATAAAAAAATTATATACATCGGCAAGGCAAAAAAGCTTAAAAACCGTGTTTCTCAATATTTCGGCAGTCATACCAATCATTCGCTTAAGGTAATCAAAATGGTTGAAAATGTTGACGATTTTGATTATATTCTTTGTGACAGCGAATTTGAAGCACTTGTTTTGGAATGCTCTCTGATTAAACAGCACCAGCCGAAATATAATATTTTGCTTAAAGACGATAAGGGTTATAACTATATTAAAATTACTAAAGAGCAATTTCCTAAAATCAGCGAATGTAAGCAAATTGCAGACGACGGTGCAATGTATATAGGGCCTTACACCTCGAATTTTTCTGTTAAACAGGCGGTTGACGAAACGCTTAGAATATTTAAACTTCCACGTTGTAATAAAAAATTTCCAAAGGATTATAAAAAAAGCAGACCTTGTTTAAACGGCTTTATGGGTTTGTGCTGTGCTCCTTGCGCCGGCAGAATATCGCTTGACGAATATGCCGATAATATTAATGACGCAATCGCTTTTATCAAAGGCGGCAGTGTAAAGACCGTTAAGAAAATGGAGGAGCAAATGCTTGAATGTTCCGAAAATCTTCAATTCGAGGAAGCAGCTAAGCTTAGGGACAGAATTAAGGCTATTAAAAATCTTGAGGAAAAGCAAAAGGTAGTTTCAATCAATGTGCCGGAGGAAGATGTGTTCGCCCTTGTAAACGGAAAGAAAAAGGCTTGTTTTGAGGTTATCAGATTTGAACACGGCAAGCTTACGGATACGGAATTTTGGCTTATTGATTCTGTTGATGATTTGCCGCAGGCAAGATTTGAATTGATTGAACGCTACTATTCAATGCGTGACAGAGTTGCCTCACGTATTGCTGTTGACGGCGAGATAGAGGACGAGGAGCTTTTAAAAGAATTTCTTGAAAAAAAGAAACAGAAAAAAGTTGAATTTATCCACCCTCAAAAGGGCGAGCATCTGTCGATAGTCAATATGTGTATATCAAATGCCAATGAGCATTTGGCTCAGCAGCAGGGCAGACTCGGCAGGGAAATTGCAACATTGGAGGAACTCAAAAATCTTTTGGGATTGGATAAAATGCCTGAATATATTGAGTCTTACGATATTTCGCATACTTTCGGTGCGGATAATGTTGCAGGTATGGTTGTATTTCATAACGGCAGACCGATGAAAAGCGCATATAAACGTTTTGCGATTAAGGGATTTGACGGTCAAAACGACGTCGGCTCTATGCAGGAGGTTTTGACTCGCCGTTTTAATCATTATTATAATGACGAAGATGGCAGTACCTTTAAGATTTTGCCTGATTTGATTTTGCTTGACGGCGGCGAGCCGCAGGTTAGAGCTGTTTTGCCTGTTGTTGCGTCAATGGGACTTAATGTTCCCGTTTTCGGTATGGTTAAGGACAGTAAGCACAGAACACGTGCAATCGCTGTCGGCAACGGAGAAATAGAAATTAATTCCCACCGTCAGGTGTTTACTCTTGTATCAAACATTCAAGAGGAGGTGCACCGCTTTGCGATATCTTATCACCATAATAAGCATAAAAAGAGCACACTTTCAACCTCACTTACAAAAATTAACGGAATAGGCGACGCTAAGGCTAAGGCTTTGATGAAATATTTTAAAACTATTTCCGCTATTAAAGAGGCTGACGTGGAAAAATTGCAACTCGTTTCCGGAATTTCGGAAAAAAACGCACAAGAAATTTATAATTTTTATCATAATTTGTAAAAATAATTTTAATTGACTTGACTATTATTTTTGTAATTTGTATAATGATAAATGATTTATTGAAAGGGTTTCGGCTTTTTTAATTAAAATGTAAAAGGAAATTTGACGTATGATGCGAGTGATTACAGGCGTTGCACGTGGCAGAAGGCTTGAAACTTTGCCGGGCGAGGACGTCACAAGACCTACAACGGAATCAGTCAAGGAAGCTGTTTTTTCTATGATTCAGTTTGAAATCGAAGGCAAAAATGTGCTTGACTTGTTTGCCGGCTCAGGTCAGCTTGGCATTGAGGCGCTTTCAAGGGGTGCAAAGAAATGTACCTTTGTTGAAAACAACAGGCAGGCTTATAAGGTCGTTGAAGAAAACGTTAAGCATTGCAAGCTTGAGCAGGGCGCAAGAATAGTTATGAGTGACGCTTATGCGTTTCTTTCAAGAAGGGACAGTTTTGATATTGCTTTTCTTGACCCGCCGTATAAGCAGGGAATTGTTGATAAATGCTTGCCGCTTCTTTTGCCTATGATGAGTGATGACGGCGTAGTTATTTGCGAAACCTCACGTGATGAGGAACTTCCCGAAAAGCTTTCGGGCTTTTATGCTGACAGAGTAAGAAATTACGGCAAAACCAAGATTACCCTTTATCGAAGGGAGTCATAGTATGAAAATTGCTATTTGTCCGGGTAGCTTTGACCCGATAACTTTAGGGCATAAAGATATTATTGAAAGAGCATCACAGCTTTTTGACAAGGTTATCGTTTTGGTGCTTAACAATAATTCTAAAAAGCCTGTCTTTTCTCTTGAAGAGAGAATGGATTTTATTAAAAGATGCGTAAATGCGGAAAATGTTGAGATTGATACATACTCCGGTCTTTTGGTTGATTATGCAAGAGAGCATAATGCAAGTGCATTGATTAAGGGGCTTCGTGCAGTGTCTGATTTCGATTATGAATTTCAGCTTGCACTTATTAATAAAAGTCTTTATCCTAAGATTGAAACCCTGTTTTTACCTGCTAAGGGCGAAAATATGTTTTTGTCCTCAAGTATGGTTAAAGAGGTTTGCTCGCTCGGCGGTGATATTTCATCGTTTGTTCCGCAGGAAATACTAAATGATATTTATAAAAGATGTAAAGGAGACGGCAAAAATGACTAATACAGATATTTTACTTGAAGATTTAGAGGATGTTCTTGATGACGCTACCTCAATCCCTTTGAGCAAAAAGTATGCAGTTGATGTAGACAAAATTAAGACTATTATTGAGGATATTCGCCTTAATACCCCTCAGGAAACAAAGCAGGCTAAGGCTATTGTTGATTCAAGAAACAATATTCTTGAAGAGGCTAAGAAAGAAGCTGCCGACATTATTGCCAAGGCACAGGAAGAAGCAAGAGAGCTTGTAGCACGTGACCAAATCACTCAAACAGCTCAGGCTGAGGCTGCCGATATTATTGCTAAGGCTAAGGAGCAGGGTGATTCTTATATTGCCGACGCTCAAAATCAGGCTTCCGATATTCTCGGCAACGCTACAAATCAGGCTAACGAAATGGTTACCACAGCGCAAAATAAGTCAAGAGAAATGCTTACTGCTGTTAATAACTATGCCGACGATACTCTTCTTTCAATTGATGATTCTCTTTATAAGGCACTTGCAGATGTCCGCAGAATCCGCAAGGGTATCGAAGATACTCAGAATAAGAATAAATAATAATTAGCGTATGGGCGACTATCGGTCTCCCATTTCTCAAACACGGAATTTCTTTCGACGTTGTAGGGGCGAACATTGTTCGCCCTTTTATTTTTTTACAAAAACTCTTGACATAAAGTCAGCTTTAGGTATTATAATGCAAATAGAAAAAATTCTGTTAAATATATCTTGAAAGGAAATGAAAAATGTATCTCGAAAAGATTAATTCTCCAAGCGATATTAAAAGTTATTCACTTGATGAAATGAAAGAGCTTGCAAAGGAAATGAGAACGGCTCTCCTTAAAAAGCTCAGTATTCACGGCGGTCATTGCGGCCCAAACTTCGGTATGGTCGAGGCAACAATTGCACTTCACTACGTTTTTAATTCTCCGGTTGATAAATTTGTGTTTGACGTATCTCACCAAACATATCCTCATAAAATGCTTACAGGCAGAGCATACGGTTTTCTTGATGAAAGCCGCTATGACGATATCACAGGCTACAGCTCACCTGAGGAAAGCGAACACGATTTTTTCACCTTGGGTCACACCTCGACTTCTGTATCTCTTGCCTGTGGTCTTGCTAAGGCGAGGGATTTAAAGGGCGAAAAGTCAAACGTTGTTGCAATTATCGGCGACGGCTCTCTCTCCGGCGGTGAGGCATTAGAGGGACTTGATGTTGCCGCAGAGCTTGGCAGTAACTTAATTGTCGTTGTTAATGATAATGATATGTCAATTGCCGAAAACCGCGGCGGAATGTACCAAAACCTTAAGCTTTTGAGAGATACCGACGGTAAGGCTGAGTGTAATCTTTTTAAATCAATGAATCTTGATTATGTTTTTGTTAAGGACGGTAACGACCTTGAATCACTTATCAATACCTTTGAGAGAGTAAAAGATACCGATAAGCCTGTTGTAGTCCATATTGTGACTCAAAAGGGTAAAGGTTTCGCACTTGCAGAAAAGAATAAAGAAACTTGGCATTGGTGTATGCCTTTTGATATTGAAACAGGTAAGCCCAAGTTTACCTTTGACGGTGAGGATTACAGTAGCATCACACGTGATTATCTCCTTGATAAGATGAAAAAAGATAAGAAAGTTATTGCCATTACTTCCGCTACTCCTGCCGTGTTTGGATTTGATGAAGAAACAAGAAAAATTGCAGGCAAGCAGTTTGTAGACGTCGGCATTGCCGAGGAAACAGCAGTTGCTCTTGCTTCGGGTATTGCCGCAGGCGGCGGTAAACCTGTTTACCCCGTATACAGTACTTTTATTCAGCGTGCATTTGACCAGCTTTCTCAGGACCTTTGTATTAATAATAATGCCGCAACACTCGTTGTTTTTGCCGCATCTGTATTCGGTATGAATGACGTAACCCACCTTGGCATTTACGATATCCCCATGATGTCGAATATTCCAAATCTCGTTTACCTTGCTCCTACAACAAAGGAAGAGTACCTTGCAATGCTTGATTGGAGTGTTGAGCAAAACGAGCACCCTGTAGCAATTCGTATCCCTTGCTGTGAATTTATTTCAAACGGCGAAAAAATCACTAAGGATTTCAGCAAACTTAATAAATATGAGGTTAGGCAGCAGGGAAGCGGCGTTGCATTTATCGGTCTTGGCTCATTTTATCCTTTGGCTAAAGAGGCGGCAAAGCTTTATGAGGAAAAGACAGGCACCAAGGCAACTGTAATCAATCCTTATTATATTACAGGTGTTGACGATAAGCTTTTAACCTCTCTTAAATTAAATCATAAAGCAGTTGTTACTCTTGAGGACGGTATTCTTGACGGCGGCTTCGGCGAAAAGATTGCAAGATTCTTCGGCAACAGCAACGTTAAGGTTCTCAATTTTGGTCTTAAAAAGGAGTTTATTGACCGCTATAATCCTGCCGATATTCTTAAGGAAAACCACCTTACCAAAGAGCAGATTGTCGACGATGTTCTCGCATTAAATTAATACATATCGTGGATATTTGTCATTATAATAAAAAGGCTTTACGATCAAATTCGTAAAGCCTTTCTTTATACCTTTTAACCTCCACTTGAAAAGGGAGGCAGCACACGAAGTGTGACGCAGGAACTTCTTTTTTATTTACTTTCCTTATTTCTCTTTTCAACAATATGGTTATGAACAGTGTCTGCAAGCTCACCGTGAAGCTTGAATTTCTTTGAAAATACAATAAGCGAAATCAAAATAAGAATAGGCGGAATACCGAAGCATATAATTCCTATTCCTGCCTTTGTGCCGTCATTAATAACCTTTGTGGCACTTGTGATTTGCTTGTTATATCCCATAATTGCAAGGCCACCGAAAAGAACGATTGTCTGAATGGTATAAGCCATTTTCTGCAAAAAGCCTTTCATAGAAAATGTGATTGATTCGTTTCTTTCACCGTTCTTGTATTCGCCGTAGTCAACAATATCTGCAAGAAAGATTGTTTGACCTACAAACATTGCCGCAATACCTGTTGAAGAAATAATGTAGGCAATGTCAAGCGCAATTGTAATTTTAAGCACAGGACCGAAGATATACATAAGTACATATCCTATAATGGTTGCAATAAGCGAAATTTGATAAATCTTTTTCTTGTTCATCCATTTTGAAAGAACAGGGATAACAACAAGACCCAAAACCGAGCCGACAGCACCGATAGTTTGGAAAAGGCTTTGTGCCTTAGGCTCGCCGAGTACGTCGGAGAAATAATAAACAGCCGTGCCTGAAGTGAGATACCAGCCTGCGTTTGAAAGCATAGCAACTACCATAAATACTACGAGTTGGTCGTTGTGTGCAATAACGGAAAAAATCTTTTTGAATGAAAACTTTGCCTTTTCGCCGTAAACAACATTCTTTTCCTTTGTTGAAAGAACACATATTGCTGAGAAAATCACAAGTAAAATTCCGCATATTCCTGCCCAACGTGAAAATCCTGTTGCGCTGTAGCCCTTGTCCGTAGTCATACCTGTTGAAAGCATAGGTAATATGATAGGTGTTGCAACAGTAATGATGCCCTGACCTAAGCCGCTGAAGGTTCTTGCAACGGTTGAAACAAGGTTTCGGTCATTAGGGTCAGACGTAAAGGATGGCACCATGCTCCAATACGGAATATCCGCCATTGTGTTTGTCATACCCCAAAGGATATACATAACGCCTATGTATATGTAAAGCTTTGTTCCGCTCATACCGAAGCTTGTGAACAGTAAGAAAAGAACTACTGCGTTGCATATAGCGCCTATAAGTATCCAAGGTCTGTATTTGCCGTGTTTTGTTCTTGTGTTGTCAACAATTGTGCCCATCATAGGGTCGTTAATTCCGTCCCAAATTCTTGCAATAGGGGTGAGAAGAAGTAAAAATGCTTCTTTAAGACCAAGTACGCTTGATAAATAGTAGCTTAAAAACGAATAAAACATTCCGTAACTTAAGTCAAGCCCTATTGCGCCCACGCCAAAGCAGATTTTTTCTCTCCAAGAGGTTTTGTATTCCTGCATATTCCGTCCTCCGAAAAATTAATGTTTATCTATTATAACATATTTTTATACATTTGCACAATAACATTTTTGTGTTTTTATTGCAAATTTATTTTTTTGATGATATTATATAAAAATGAAATATATATTCTGACTCAAAGGGATTGTGAAAAGGTCAAGGACATTGAGCCTTGACCTTTTTTACGTCCTAAAAGTTACAAAAGTGTTACAAATATTAAAATTTAGTATCGAAGCAATTTGTACTTGACAATATCTTTACACCCTTATATAATGTAATCAATGGTGTTAATTCCATCAAAATCCCATTGATTTCAAGTTAATCCCATTAAATTTCAATCAAAATTCACGAAAGGAGCAGAAATTATGCGTTTGTTTGTCGGCACTTTAGACGGTTATAAGCTTGATTCTAAAGGACGTCTTTCTGTTCCTACTAAGTGGAGAGAGCGTCTTGGCAAGGAATTTTATATGGTTGCAGTAACCGTTAGGGGTTGCAAATGCCTTACTCTTTATCCTGTTGAGCATTTTGAGGCTACGTATGACGCAATGCAGCAGGGAACGGAAAATCAAAAATATGACGCTACAACAAGCTTTCTTGATAATGCCGAGGAGGGCGTGCTTGATGCTCAGGGCAGATTTACAGTCAATCAAAGGCTTAAGGAGGCTGCCGCTCTTACTAATGAATCAACTGTTGTATTCAAGGGTAAAGGCGAGGTAATCGAAATTTGGAATACGGATGAGTATGAAAGAATTTATAATTCTTACGACCATACGCAGGGTATTTATGACTTGATGGATAAGGTCAAGGGGAATGAGCAGTAATGGAGTTTGTTCACAAAAGCGTGCTTTTTGACGAAGCGATAAAGGCACTTGATTTAAACGAAAATAAAATAATAGTTGACGGCACGGCAGGTGGCGGAGGCCACAGCGGTGAGATTGCAAAAAGGGCTAAAAGAGTAATTTCTATCGACCAAGACCCCGACGCAATCGCAGTTCTTAACGAACGCTTGGGTGACAAGGAAAACGTAACTATTGTTCACGATAATTATTCAAATATAAAAAATATTATTTCAAATCTTAATATAGAGAAAATTGACGGTCTGCTTTTAGACCTCGGCGTGAGTTCATTTCAGCTTGATACTGCCGAGAGGGGATTTTCATTTCATAAGGACGCACCGCTTGATATGAGAATGAGCAAAAGCGGGCTCAGCGCTTATGATGTTGTAAATAATTATGACGAAAGGCAGCTTGCGGATATTATTTACAGATACGGCGAGGAAAAATTTTCACGTCGAATTGCCGCAAATATAGTTAAGGCAAGGGCAAAAAAACCTATTGAAACCACTTTTGAACTTGTCGATATAATCAAATCCTCAATGCCGCAAAAGGCAATGCGTGATGCTCACCCGGCAAGACGTACGTTTCAGGCTATCAGGATAGAAGTTAATGCAGAACTTGATGTGCTTAAATCAACACTTGAGGACGCATTTGATATTCTTGCACCGGGCGGCAGAATTGCAATTATAACGTTTCATTCTCTTGAGGACAGAATTGTTAAAGAGCAATTTGCAAAGTGGTGCCAAGGCTGCACCTGCCCTAAGGAATTTCCTGTTTGTGTGTGCGGAAAAAAGCCAAAAGGAAAGACCTTTAAATCAATTTCACCTTCTAAAGAGGAACTTGAGGAAAATCCTCGTGCAAGGTCGTCACGGCTTAGAATTTTTGAAAAATTTTAGTTGATTAAAATATAGGAATTGAAAAAGTTAGGAGGAGTAAAAAATGACTAATACAGGCGATTTTAGGCGTTATTCATACGGCTCTGATGCGGCTTATGCCGTTCAGGCATTTAACTACCAGCGCACCTCTGCGGCTCCGGCTTATATTCCGAAACCCGAAAAAGAATTTAAGGTAAGGCAAAGAGGGCAGCGAAAGAGCAAGGCTCAACTTGTTCACGAGCAAAAACTCAGTTTAAAAAAGGCTTTAAGCATTGCAACAGTGGCGGCATTGTGCCTTTCTATGCTTTTTGCCGTTCTTTATACCAATGCAAAAACAAATGAACTTACCTTTGAGATTTCAAGGCTTGAAAAAAATTATTCTACCGCTCAAAGTGAAAATACACGTCTTAACAGTGAACTTGACAGCCTTGTGTCAATGAGTATGATTGACCAATATGCAGTCGAGAAGCTCGGTATGACCAAAATGAAATCAAATCAGATAAAATATATTGACGTTTCGCAGTATAAGCAAAAACGTCTTGCTGCCGCACAGGCAGTTTTAAAGCAAAAACAGGCAAAATCCAAGGCTGAAAAAACGTCTGTTGCTAAGTAATAATATATATTATTTAAGCGTAAGATTAATGAGAGTTAAGAATATACTTAACTCTCTATGTTATTATTAAATAAGAGAACAATTGCGAGGGGATGATTAAAAGTGAATACTTCAAAAAGAATGCTCAAAAGAATTCTTATTATGGCAGTCGTAATCATCTTTCTTATGACAACAACTGTGGCGAGAGTTTTTTATCTTACAATTGTACGTGGCGAGGAACTTTCCGAAAAAGCCGAAACACAGCAGCTTAAGGATACGGAAATCACGGCAATGCGTGGAACGATTTATGATTCAAACGGTAACGTGCTTGCTCAGTCGGCTTCGGTTTGGAATGTATTTATCGACCCGCTCAATATTAAAGACAAGCAAAGAGATTTGATTGTTGATGAATTCGCAAATCTTTTCGGTTATGACGCAGATGAGAAAAAAGAGTTTTACGACAGAACAACTCATCAAAATCATTATGAACTTGTTGAAAAGAAAGTCGAAAATAACATAAAAGAGAAACTTTCAAAATTTGTGTCGAAAAATGAATTGGGCGGCTGTATCGGTACAGAACAAACAACAAAAAGATATTATCCTTACGGCACACTTGCTTCAAGCGTTATCGGTTTTACAGGCGCAGACGATCAGGGCCTTTCTGGTATCGAAGCTTATTATGACGAACAGCTTACAGGCACAAACGGAAGAATAATTACCGCAAAGGATGCTAAGTCCAACAATATCGCAAACGACTATGAAACAAGCATTGCCGCAACAGACGGCGATTCAATAGTTCTCACAATCAATCAAACCATTCAGTATTATCTTGAAAAAGGCTTGAGAGAAACGATGAACGAATATCAGGCTAAGGGTGCTTACGGTGTTGTTATGAATTGTAACACAGGCGCTGTGCTTGCGATGTCATCCCTTCCTGATTACGATTGCAACGAGCCTTATAAGCTTACATACAGCAAGGATAAAAAAGCAATTAAAAAGCTCAGCGATAAAACAGCAAAGCAGGAGGCTGAAAGTGCTGCTGTTCAAAATCAGTGGCGCAATTTTACAGTATCCGACACATATGTACCCGGTTCTGTTTTTAAAACATTTGTCGCTTCTGCCGCTTTGGAGGAAAATGTTGTAAATTTGAATACAACGTATAACTGCACAGGCTCTATCCAAGTTGACAAATACAAAATGAAATGCCACTATCACCCCGGCCACGGAACACAAACTCTTACTCAGGGACTTGAAAATTCCTGTAACCCGTTTTTTATCACAATCGGTCAAAAATTAGGCGTTCATAATTATTTTAAATATTTTGATGCCTTCGGCTTTACGCAAAAGACAAATATCGACCTTCCGGGTGAGGCTTCTCCACAATATTACAAAGAGGACCAATACGGAATAGTTGAGCTTTCGTCTGCTTCTTTCGGTCAGACAAACTCGCTTACTCCTATTCAGGTTTGCACAGGTCTTTGCGCTATCGCAAACGGCGGAAAACTCTTACAGCCTTATCTTGTGTCAAGTATTGCCGATGCAAACGGCAAAACGGTTAAAAAGACTCAAACCAAGGAAATAAGGCAGGTTATCAGTGCAGACACATCCGAAAAAGTCAGAAAAATGATGAAATCGGTTGTTGATAACGGCACAGGTAAAAACGGCTACGTTGCAGGTTACAGCGTAGGCGGTAAAACAGGTACTTCAACAAAGCTCGGTGAGTCTAAAAATGGCGAGGGCGATAAATATATTGTATCGTTTGGTGCAATTGCTCCGAGTGACGATCCTGAGATTGCAATGCTTATAATCGTTGATGAGCCAAACCAGGATTTGGGCGGCGGTGCTCTTTGCGCTCCTATTGCCGCACAGGTTACTCAAGAGGCTATGAATGTTCTCGGTATTGAACCTAAATATAATGACTCTGAAATGAAAGACCTTTCAAAGCAGACTCCTAACGTAGTCGGCAAAAGTCTTGACGAAGCTAAAAAAATGCTTGAAGAGAACAATCTTAACTATGTTGTTGTCGGCGATGATTCAACCGTTACGAGGCAGTGCCCGTCGGGTGCAGATACGATTCCTAACGGCGGTACGGTTTATCTTTATACCGATGATTCCGAAAAACAAACGGTAAATGTTCCTAATTTTAGCGGGCTTACCGTTAACGAGGCTAAGGACCTTGCCTCAAGCAGTAATCTTAATATTCAAATCGCAGGTAACAGTATGTCAAGCGGAACTGTTGTGGCATACAGGCAAAGTGAAGAAACGCAGGCAAAGGTAGAAAAAGGAACGGTAGTTACCGTCACATTTAAAAATACACAGTCTGTATTAGACTAAAAGATATGGGGTTTTAATATGAAGCTTAAAGATTTATTAAAAGGAATTGACGTTAAAAACGATTTTGAAAACGTTGACGTTTTGGACGTTACGCAGGATTCACGTCTTGTAAAAGACGGCTCACTTTTTATCTGCATTAAAGGAGCTGCCTTTGACGGACACAGCGTTGCGAAAAAAATGCTTGAAAGCGGTGCTGTTGCAGTAGTCGTTGACCACGATCTCGGTCTTGACAGTCAAATTATTGTTGAAGATTCAAGAGCCGTTTATTCTCCTATTTGTGCTAATTTCTTCGGTAACCCTGCCGACAAATTAAAGCTTATCGGCTTAACAGGCACAAACGGAAAAACAACTACCACATTTTTGATTAAGCAAATTCTTGAAAATGTCGGCAAAAAAGTCGGACTTATCGGAACTGTTCAAAATATGGTGGGCGATGAGATTTATCCTGCTAAATATACAACTCCTGACCCGTATGAGCTTCAAAAGCTGTTTTCGCTTATGGTAAAAGCAAATTGCGAATACTGCGTTATGGAGGTTTCATCTCAAGCACTTGCACAGGGCAGAGTAAACGGACTTCGCTTCGCTCTCGGAGCATTCACAAATCTTACTCAAGACCACCTTGATTATCACAAAACTTGGGAAAACTATTTTAATTCAAAGCGTAAGCTTTTTGAAAATTCCGATATCGCAGTAACAAATGCAGACGACGAACACGGCTTGAAAATTATAGACGGTCTTAATTTTGATAAGGTTGTTACTTATGCAGTTGATACAAATAATGCAACATATACCGCAAAAAACGTTAAGTTTAAGCCAAGCGGTGTTGAATATGAAATTGTTTCAAATGATTCTATAGGCAGATGTATTTGTCCAATTCCGGGCAGATTTTCGGTTTATAACTCTCTTTGCGCAGTAACATGCGCTCTTGCACTCGGTATTGATTTTGAGGATGTTCTTTTGGCAGTTGCAAAGTCAAAAGGAGTTAAGGGCAGAATTGAAGTTGTACCGAGCGGCAGAGATTTCACAATCATTATTGACTACGCTCATTCACCTGACGGACTTGAAAATATTATTACCTCGCTTAAGGAAATTGCAAAGGGCAGAGTAGTAACCCTTTTCGGTTGCGGCGGAGACAGAGATAAAACAAAGCGCCCTAAGATGGGTAAGATTGCCGCAGAATTATCCGATTACTGCATTGTAACGTCAGATAATCCGAGAAGTGAAAATCCACGTGCAATCATTGATGATATTCTTGTAGGTATGCAAAATATCAAAACGCCTTACACTGTTATTGAAAACAGACACGAGGCTATTGAATATGCAATTACTCATGCTAAAAAGGACGATATTATTCTCCTTGCAGGCAAGGGTCACGAAACATATCAAATTTTGCCTACAGGCACAATTCATTTTGACGAAAGAGAAGTTATTGCCGAGGTTCTCGGTAAAATGAAATAAATTATGGAAGTTTTAACATTAAAAGAAATTGCAAAAGCGTTAAATACTAAAACGGATTTTGACGTTCAAATAAACGCTGTTTGTATTGATACAAGAAAAATTACAAAAGGTTGCCTTTTTATTTGCATTAAGGGTGAACGCTTTGATGCACACCAATTTGCAAACGAAGCATTGAGCCTTGGCGCCGCCGCTGTAATGATTAGTGAGGATATTGAGGTAAACGGAGCGTTTGTAAAAGTTGAGAATACTTCAAAAGCACTTCTTGACCTTTCAGCCTATTATCGTTCAAAATTTGATATCCCTGTTGTTGCACTTACAGGCTCGGTCGGCAAAACAACTACAAAGGAATTTACCTATCTTGTAGTTAATTCAGAGTTTAACGCAATCAAAACTCAGGGGAACCTAAATAACGAAATCGGCTTGCCCCAAATGCTTTTTCAAATTGATAACAGCACCGAGGCGGCGGTTATTGAAATGGGAATGAACCATTTTTGCGAAATTCACCGACTTGTAACTGCTACTAAGCCTACCCTTGCAATGATTACAAATATCGGTGTGTCGCATATTGAAAATCTCGGCTCACGTGAGGGCATACTTAAATCAAAGCTTGAAATTCTTGACGGCTTAGAAGCAGGCTCACCGTTTATCATTAATGTTGATAACGATATGCTTAAAACAATTCTTGATAAAGACGAGATTATGGAAAAATATGACGTAATCACGTTCGGTATTGAAAGCGAAAGCGCAAATTATAAAGCAAAAAATATCAAAGAAGAAAACGGCTCAACCTCATTTGACGTTGAATATACAATCACAAAAACAATTCCGGAAATCGACGGTGTAACAGCTAAGGTTTACTTATGCTCGCAACATATCGTAATCCCTACTATCGGTATTCATAATGTATATAATGCTCTTGCGGCTTTTGCTGTTGGTATAACTCTCGGCATTGACTCTCAAAAATCGGCTGACGCTCTTTCAAATTACGTTCCTGCCGGAATGAGGCAAAAAAGCGTAACCGTAGGCGGCATAACTTCTATTGAGGATTGTTACAATGCAAGCCCTGATTCAATGAATGCGGCAATCAAAACTCTTGCCAATACAAAGGCAAATAAAAAAATAGCGGTTTTGGGCGATATGCTGGAACTTGGCGATTATTCAAAAAAAGCTCATTATGAAGTCGGTCAAGCCGTTGCAGATAATAAAATTGATTTTCTTTTGGCTTTTGGCAATGATGCAAAATATATTGTAGACGGCGCTAAAGAAAACGGAATGAAAAACGCATTTTATTTTAATAATAAAGAAGAACTTTCAAATAAACTTTTCGAGCTTGCAAACAAGGGTGATGCAGTAATATTCAAGGCATCAAGAGGTATGAAGCTTGAGGATGTAATAAATAACGTGTATGACAGGTGGGAAAAATAAATGAACAGTACAGCAGCATTAATAATCAGCGTTGTAATTGCTTTTGGCATAACCGCAGGCTTAGGCTTTGTAATTATCCCGTGGCTTCGCAAGTTAAAATTCGGTCAAACTATTCTTGACATTGGCCCTAAGTGGCACAAATCAAAGCAGGGCACACCTAATATGGGCGGTCTTATGTTTATTATCGGTATCGTTATTTCATTTGCTTTGACTGTATTGATTTATCACCTTTCGGGTGGTAATCTTGAAAGCGAATATTCATCAATAATGAACGGCCGTGAACTTGTTCTTTTGCTTGCCGGCTTAATTTTGGCACTCGGTTGCGGCGCAGTCGGCTTTATTGATGACTTTACGAAAATTAAACTTAAAAGAAACGAGGGTTTGTCACCTAAGCAAAAAACACTCGGTCAACTTATCGTCACCTTGGGATATATAGCAACTCTTTGGATGTCTCATAATACAAGTTGGTATATTCCTTTTATCGGCAGAGTTAATTTTGAAAAAAACATATTTACTGCTGTTGTATTTTGGATTCTTTCAATATTTATCGTTTACGGCTGTGTAAACAGCGTTAATCTTACAGACGGCATTGACGGCCTTTGCTCAAGCGTAACGTCTACTGTTGCAATTGCGTTTATAGTTTTGGGCTATATTCAGGGCTTTGCCGGTCTTACAATTTTCTCAGGCGCTCTTTTAGGAGGTGTTTTGGGATTTCTTTGCTGGAATTGGAATCCTGCCAAAACATTTATGGGCGATACAGGCTCGCTTTTCCTCGGCGGAATGGTTGTAGCTCTCGGCTATATGTGCAAATGCCCGATTATACTGCTTCCAATCGGTATTGTTTATGTTTGCGAAACTATGAGTGATATTATTCAAATCGGCTATTTCAAAATCACTCACGGTAAGCGTGTGTTCAAAATGGCGCCTATTCATCACCATTTTGAAATGTGTGGTTGGAAGGAAAAGAAAATCTGCGTTGTATTTTCACTCGTTAATGCAATCGGATGCGTAATCGGTGTTCTTCTTCTCTATTTTGGAAATTTCGCAAAATAATATAAATTAAAAAACTTGAAAGGAGTGTTCTTATGCCAAATAATAATGAGCAAATAGTGGTTAAGCCAAGTAAATGGAAAAGCTTTAAGGATACCTATTTTTTAACCGGCAGCATTGATATTCCGTTTTTAGGCTTAACAATAGCACTTTTAACAATAGGTTTAATAATGCTCTTTTCAGCATCTTATCCGTACGCATATTATTATAAGGACAGCTCATATTACTATTTTATTCGCCAAATCTTGTTTGCAGTCGCAGGACTTGTTGCAATGCTTTTGATGTCAAAAATAAATTATAAAATATTAAAAGCAATATATAAACCTGTATTCATTGTAACGATAGCGCTTTTGGTAATTGTTCTTTTTCATCATACAAATGTTCAGAACTTCAAACGCTGGATACCACTCGGACCTGTTACCATTCAGCCGTCTGACCTTGCTAAGTTCACGATTATATTAACCCTTGCGGTTTATATAAGTAAATATTATAAAAAGATGAAAACAATGAAATACGGCATATTAATCCCTATCGGAATAATTGCAATTTTTTGTGGCCTTATTTATCTTGAACATCATCTTTCGTGCACAATATTAATGTTTTTTATCGGCGCTTGCCTTATGTTTGCAGGCGGAAGCGATTGGAAGCTGTTTGCATTCGGCTTGGCGGTAATTGTTCTTTTAGGATTCCTTGTCGTCAGTTTTCCGACACTTATTGAAAATTATGCGGGCAAACGAATTGTTGCTTGGCTTGATAAAGACTATGACCCTTTGAACGGCAGATGGCAGACAAACAATTCACTTTATGCTATCGGTTCGGGCGGTTTCTTCGGTGTAGGACTCGGCAATTCAAAGCAAAAATATCTCTATGTATCCGAGCCGCAAAACGACTTTATTTTTTCAATCGTATGCGAGGAGCTTGGTTTCTTAGGCGCTGCAATAATTATTGCACTTTTTGCCGCACTTGTTATCAGGGGCTTGATTATCGCTTCAAGATGTAAAGATAAATTCGGCTCGCTTCTTATTATCGGCATTGTTGCCCAAATAGGACTTCAGGTAGTGCTGAATATTCTTGTTGTTACCGATACTCTTCCCAACACAGGCTTCGCATTTCCATTTTTCTCCTACGGCGGCACGGCAATATTTATGCTCTTATTTGAAATAGGAGTAGTTCTGTCTGTTTCAAGAAAAACAAATCAACAAAAGGTATAGGTGTCAAAAATGAAAATATTATTTGCAACAGGTGGCACTGCGGGCCATATTAACCCGGCTCTTGCAGTAGCGTCATATATAAGAGAAAAATATCCGGATAGTGAAATTTTGTTTGTCGGCACGGCAGACCATATGGAATCACGCTTAGTTCCAAACGCAGGCTTTGACTTCAAAACCATCAAGATTTCAGGATTTCGCCGTTCATTTGCTCCAAAAGCAATCGTGCATAATATCAAAACCGTTTGTCAGCTGGTGACTTCAAACAGTGCCTGCAAGAAAATTATTAAGGATTTTAAGCCTGACGTAGCAGTCGGTTTTGGCGGATATGTATCGGGTCCCGTGCTCCAAACCGCCGTAAGTATGCATATTCCTACTTGTATTCACGAGCAAAACGCTTATCCCGGCATTACAAATAAAACCCTTGCAAAAGAAGTTGATAAAGTAATGCTTACCGTTGAAGATGCTAAAAAGCATCTTGAGCCTAAAAATGAGGTTGTTGTTACAGGGCTTCCTGTTCGTGGCGAACTTCTTAAGGCACGTAAAGATATTTCAAGAAAAGAACTCGGTATACCAAACGGAAAATATCTTGTTCTTTCTTTCGGCGGTTCACTCGGTGCAAAGCCGCTTAATGACGCAATGTTTGATATTCTTCTTGAAAGCGCAAATAACGATAAATATTACCATATTCATTCAGTCGGAACTAACGGCGGTGAATTTCTTGAAAAATTCAAAGAAAACGGTTTTGTAGACGGCAAAAAAGGTTTGGTAAAGGGAAATGTTGAGGTTAGGCAGTATATTGATGATATGGACACCTGTATGTCGGGCGCTGACCTTGTAATCGGCAGAGCAGGCGCTTCAAGCCTTTCTGAAATTGAGGCGCTCGGTAAAGCTTCAATACTCATTCCGTCGCCTTATGTTGCAGAAAATCATCAGTTCCACAACGCTATGGCGCTTGTAAACCGTGGCGCAGGCTCAATTATTGAGGAAAAGGATTTAACAACCGCTTCACTTAAAGAGGCTATTGATTCAATGCTTTCAAATCCTGCAAAGCTAATTCAAATTGAGGAAAATGCCAAGAATATGGCAATAACCGACGCAAGAGAGAGGATTGCAGATATCATCATATCCCTTGCAAAATAACTAAATAACAAATTAATCGCTTTTGCATAGAATATCGTGCAGAGGTGATTAAATGGAATATTTTAAAATATGCGGCGGTAAAAAGCTTTCAGGGCAAATTTCTGTCCACGGCGCTAAAAATTCTGCCTTGCCAATCCTTGCTTCAACACTTTTAATCAAGGGTGAAAGCGTTATACATAATTGCCCTGATTTAAGCGATGTAAGAGTAACTCTTGATATATTAAAATCTCTCGGTTGCAAAGTCAAAAGAGAAAAAAGTACCGTTTTTGTTGATGCAAGCGTGGTTGATAATAACGAAATCAGCGAGCACACTATGCGCACTATGCGCTCGTCAATAATATTTTTGAGTGCTCTTCTTTCTCGGCAGGGCTCGGCGTCAATCTTTTATCCCGGCGGCTGTGAAATAGGCACAAGGCCTATAGACCTCCACCTTAAAGCGTTTCACGATTTGGGCGCAGATGTCAGCGTAAACGGTTCGTCGATTAATGCTTGTGCAACTTCAATTATAGGCACTAAAATAATATTGCCTTTTCCAAGTGTCGGTACTACGGAAAATATAATTATTGCCTCGGCAATTTCAAAAGGAAAGACAATTATTGTAAATCCTGCACGTGAGCCTGAAATAAGCGACCTTGCCGATTTTTTAAACCATTGCGGCGCTAAAATATACGGCGCAGGGGAGTCAACTATAGTTATTGACGGTGTAAAAAGGCTTGATGCGTGCGAACATACAATTATCCCCGACAGAATACTTGCTTCAACGTATATGTCTCTCGGAGCTGTTTGCTCAAAAGAGCTTACTGTTGATAATATAAGACAAAGTCATTTATCTCCCGTTTTCCCCGTGTTTACAGAAATGGGCTGTAAAATATATTTGTCGGATAATTCATTGACTCTTGTTTCACCCAAAAAGCTAAAGCGGGTAAGAAGTATTAAAACAATGCCTTATCCCGGCTTTCCTACCGATTCTCAATCGCCTGTGGCAGTTGCTCTTGCACTTGCTAAAGGGACATCTATTTTGCAGGAAACAATATTTGAAAATCGATTCAGATATGTGAGTGAGCTTAACAGATTCGGTACAGATATAGAAATTAAGGATAATATCGCCGTTATTAACGGTGTTGATAAGTTACATTCGGCAAACGTTAACGCAACTGATTTACGTGGCGGAGCCGCACTTGTTGTTGCAGCTCTTTGCGCAAACGGGGAAAGCAATATATATGGTATAGAGCATATAGATAGAGGATATGAAAATCTTGAAAACGCACTTTCATCAATAGGTGCTGACATTAAGAGGAGTAAAAATGAAGGAGAAACCAAGGCAAAAGCAAGCAAAAAAGAAATTGAATAACAGAAATTCAAAGCCGTCAAAAATTGATGATGAATTTTTTGATTTGGGTATTGAGCCTCCAAAACTTTATAGGGAGTCTCAAAACAAGATTATTCAGGCTCAGCAAAAAAAATCACGTCAAAGTGAGAAATACGGTATGACGAGGGTTGAACGTCGCCAAAGGGAAACAAAAAGGCGTGAAAAGAAAAATAAACTCAGAAAAACGCTTAGCTGGATAGGTGCAATTCTTGTTATTATTGCTATCGGAGCAATACTTTGCTTGACGGTTTTTTTCCAAATAAACAATATAACAAGCTCAGGCAGTAAGATTTATCCAAAGGATAAGATAATATCGCAATGTATTATTCAAAAGGGTAAAAATCTTTTTACAATTGATACCGAATCGGCGGCACAAAGGATTGAAGAAAACCTGCCATACGTTTACAAGGCTGAAATTAAAAGAAAATTACCCGACACAATAGAAATTATAATAACCGACGCAAAGCCTTCTTATTCGCTTTTGTGTGATGATAATACATATATCTTACTCGACGATAACTTTAAGGTACTTGAAAAGGGTGCGCAAATGGCGACGGGTACAGTTATTAACAAAACGGATATAAAAAGCGCTGTTGCGGGTCATAAAATAGAATTTAAAAATTCCGATGTCGGCACTTGTCTTGAACGTCTTGCAAAAAGTATTAAAGATAATAATTTTACTGAAATCACTGCTATTTACAGTAAAAATATAAGCGAAAACTACGTTGTTTATGACAATAGAATTACGTTTAAACTCGGCAACAGCAAGGATTTAGACAGTAAGATTATGAAAGGACTTACGGCTTGCGATAAACTTAATGATTCAAATCCTAATGCTACAGGTACAATGACAATAACAACTGACAAGGCAATATACTTTACAGAAGAATAGCTGTGAAGAAGTTAGCTTTACACTTAGCGTGAATATTATTGGAATTTGTGCAAAAACAACAAACAATGAAAAATATAACTATAAAACATTGTCAAAAACTTTTAGAATAATTCAAAAAAAGTATTGCAATTTAATTACAATATTGTTACAATATGATAGTAACAAAAGCCTATAGGGGAATATAGACTAAGAATAATAAAATTAAGGAGAATCTTGCAATGGGACGTTATGAAATCGATACAGATGACTCAAAAGTAGTACAAATTAAAGTAGTAGGTGTCGGCGGAGGCGGCGGAAACGCAGTCAACCGTATGGTACACTGTAATATTCAAGACGTTGAATTTGTAGCAGTTAACTCTGATAAGCCTGCTCTTGCAAAGTCAACAGCAACACATAAAATTCTTATCGGCGAAAAAGCTACTAAAGGTATGGGTGCAGGTGCAAGGCCTGAAGTAGGTACTCGTGCCGCTGAAGAGAGCAGAGAAGCTCTTACAGACGTACTTACAGGCGCAGAAATGGTATTTATCACTGCTGGTATGGGCGGTGGAACAGGTACCGGTGCAGCCCCTGTAGTAGCTAAAATCGCAAAAGACCTCGGCATTCTTACTGTAGCAGTTGTTACAACTCCTTTCGCTTTCGAAGGTAACAGAAGAATGAAGCAGGCACAGGAAGGTATCAAGGAGCTCGCTCAGTACGTTGACTCTATCATGGTAATTCCTAACGAAAATTTAAAATATGTTACTGAAGAAAAGATTACTCTTCTCAATGCATTTGAAATCGCTAATGATGTTCTTCGTCAGGGTGTTCAGTCAGTGTCCGACCTCGTTAATGCAACAGGTCTTGTAAACTGCGACTTTGCCGATGTAACTGAGATTATGAAGGATTCAGGCTATGCTCATATGGGCGTTGGCCGTGCTAAGGGTAAGGATAAAGCAGAACTCGCTGCTCAGCAGGCTATTTCTTCACCTCTTCTTAATACTTCTATTGATGGCGCACGTGGTATTCTTATCAATATCACAGCTTCAACAGATATCGGTCTTGAAGAGATTGATGCTGCTTCTTCAATCGTAAGCGCTGCAGTTCATCCTGATTGTGAAATCATCTGGGGTGCTAACTTTGATGAAGAACTTGAAGATGAAATGATTATCACTGTTATTGCTACCCGCTTTGGTGACGAGGGCCCCGGCGCTCCTATCAAGTCAACAACTGCAAACAAGGAAGTTGCTCCTCCGCAGCCTGTAGCTCCTATCGCTGCTCCGGTTGCTCCTGCTCAAAGTTCAGCAGCTGCTACTTCTCCTGTTTCAACATTCAATGATAATGATGACGATGCTTTCAGCGAAATCGTTAATTTCTTCAAGAAATAATTATTAAGAAATAATCATTAATATATAACAAAAACGCACTTCGTTTTGAAGTGCGTTTTTTTCATTTATTTGTGTTTTTGTCAATATGTATATTTTATCAAACTCTTGTCTTTTAAGTGGAAAACTTTTCCTGTCAAGTAAAATCCTTTACATTTTTAACATTTTCCACATAGTTTTCAACAATTATTTATATCAAAAACGTCACTTTTCCACATTCTCAACAACGTTTTCCACAGCGTTTTTAACAATTCAAAAATGTAAAGTAAAATACCATTACGAAAAGCAGCGATTAAATATACATTTTTTGTATATCTAATCGCTGCTTTAAATGTTTACCATTCGCTTTTTGTGTATGAACGGATAATATTGGTTATAATATTATCTCTTAAAAAGCCTTTTCCTTTGCCGCCGTTTCTTTGGTCTTGAATTTTACCTGCACGGATTGTTATCGCCTCTGTTTTATCGGTGATTTTGTCAATCGGAGGAATTTTTCCGAAGTCATAATTATCCTCAACAACGTCAATAACATTTTCTGCAAGGTTGGTAAATTCTTCCTTTTGCGCTGAACTCATTGCAAATATAACTAATTTGTTATTGTCCGGAAAACGCAAAATCTTTTTATTCTTAACATTGAGTGAATAAAGATAAATTCTTGCTTTTTTTACGATATTGCCCTCAGGGTGATGAAGATGAGTAAATTCGTATCCGAATGTTGTTTCGTCATCGGTATGAGCTGTTTGGTTTAAGCCGTACATATCCCATTTGCTGTAAGGTGCAGTCATTGATTTGAAATTGACTTTGTATTCTTTTCTGTCAATTTTAAATGTTGCTACTATATCTTCCTCGCTTACCGCTCCTGCAAGAATATATATTTGATTATATTTTCCGTCAAGTCTGATTTTTTGACCTCTGCAAGCTACTGCGTCAAATCTTGGAGTTTTTCCTTTGCTGTTGCCGTGAGGAATGTAAAAATCAATTCCGTTTACTTTAATGTTTTTGCTGATTAAATTAATCGGCAGAGAGTATCCACCTCCCTGAAGTATGTTGTACTTCATATTCTTGTAATTTGTAAACGCTTTAACATTGTAATTAAGTCGCATAGGGGAGTAAGTATTGTTGAACTTACACTCCGGTGCTTTTGCAAATTTAATTTTCAATGTCATCGTTTCAAATGGCTTTAATGAAACTCTGATTGTTTTCTTTTCGGCAGGTGTATGCTTTCTTATAAATTCTTCGCTTGTGTTTACTTCGTCAACTTCTTCAAATTCTCTGTATACACTCAGCGCCGCATTTTTCTGCTCAACAGCCGTTGCATTATTAAGCCTTACAATTAAAGCGTCTTTGTCATATTCGCTGATTTTTACAGCTCTGATAACAATATTGTCGTGCGATAATTTTAAAAGGCTGGCAACTTGAGAAAATTCGCCCTTTTCGCTCTGCTTTTTTACTTCACAGGTGATAAGCTTTCTTGCAAATACCATTGATTCACGGTTAGTCCCGTTTTCAATGTCACCCTCGTGACCGAAAATTCCAAAGCTAAAGCAGTTTCTGCCGAGGTCTTGTAAATCTTGCCTTGTTTCCTTTGTAAATGCTCCGACAGGCGTGTGAATGCAGGTGAGCCTTAATGTGTTGTCGTTAGGCTTATCCCAGCCGTGCTTGCAGTCTGTAAGAATACTTACTCCGAAATTACCGCTTTTGTCAGTTATGTCAGCCCATTTTTGAGCAGGCACTTCATAAAGCTTTTCGCTGTTGTTTTCTCTTTGCGTGTATCCTAAACCCGAATCATATTTTGCAACATAATTTGAACTTGCAAGAGGGAATACAGCTTTAAGAAGTGTTCTTCTTGTTCTCCAATCAATTTCGTTGTCAAATCTGATAACCTTGCTGTCAGGATATAGAGAAACAATTTGATTAATCGTTGAATATTCAGCCTCTCTTGTAATTTTTATTGCAATGCGTGCAGGTCCGTTTTCAATTATTTCAAATTTAGGAGTGTTTGCATAGCAATAAGCGTCCTTGTCGATATCTTCTTTTCTTAATTCCCAGGACGGATAAGCAAGCGAGCCTGTATCGTGAAGCATCGCAAGCTTAATAGGAGAGGTGATAAGCTGCCTGTTAAGTTCTTTGTCAAGTAAGAATGCAAGGTCGCCGTTTTTGTTGAAAATAACTCTATATTTGCTGTTTTCAAGGGTATGACCGCTAATCTTAAGATCAGTTTTTATTTGGCACTTTTCCTCACTCGGAACAATTGCATAAATGTGAATTGCAAATGACGGCACGTCAGCCTGAAATACTATTTCAAAATGTTTGCCTGTTTTGTTGATAATCTGGCTCGGCACTTCCTTTTTTTGCTTGTCAATGACCTTGACAAAAGGGGTGTTTACGTTGAGCTTAATCTTGGCTTCAACGCTTTCACGTCTTCTGTATTGCGTAGGGTTTGACACCGAAACAGCAACTGCGTTTTCAGGAACCCAGCTTGTGTCCATATTTCTTGAAATAGCTTGAAGAGATGAAGTAAGTTCACCTTTAAATTGAGCGATAGACGAATAATAATCATCCCAAGCGTCATTGTAAACTTCCATTAATGATGTGCCTGTAATGTCATCGTGGAATTGATGTTTAATTGAACGCTTCCAAGCCTTGTTAAGATTTTCCTTAGGATAATCATATGTACCGCAAAGTGAGGCAAATGAACAAGTGAATTCCGCACTGTGCGCTATTTGTTCGCTTTGATAATCAAGTCTTTTGCTCTGCGTACGTGAGGTGTAACAGCCGGCGCCGTGATTTGTCATAAGCATATCGCCTTTGTATCTCGGAATGAATACGCCGTTTGCACCGTTGTTGTACCTTTTAAGCTTCGTAAAAACCTTATCGCTTCTTGCACTTATTACTTGGAATAATTTGTTGTCTTTGTTGGCTCTTACACTTTCGTCAACGTTTTTTACGCTTTCCTCAGTCGGCGAGCCGCCCCAGTCGCCTGTTCCGTAAAGGTGATTAACCCACGGAAGCTTCATATTGGTTTCAATATAAGCTTTGTTAATTCCGTCAATAACACTTAAGTCTGCTCGAACGTCGCCGTCAAGCTTGTATCTGTAACTTTTTGCATTAAATGACGCACCAATCTCATTTCCGTCGGCGCCGACCCACATACCTAAGTCAAACGGTATTGGGTAAGCCGAGCCCCAAGAAAGTTTTTGCGTGCTGAATCCTAAAAGACCGGCATCGTTGATAATTTGTGGCAATTGCGCACCGAAACCGAAGCAGTCAGGCAAAAATATATCCTTACTTTTTTTCTTGAACTTTTCATAAAAATAGTTATTTCCAAGAAGAATGTTACGTGTGATAGCCTCTGGTGAGGGAATATTTACGTCGCCGTTTTCGTATTCCGAACCTGCAGGATTCCACCTGTTTGTTTTAACGTATCTTCTGATTTGGTCAAATGCCCTTGGATAGTATTCTTCTATAAGCTCGTATCTGTAAGCACCCTCAAAGTTAAACATATAATTTGGGTACTTCTCAATAAGGTCAAAGTTTTTGCTTAATGTGTCCGGTATGAATTTTTCAACCGTATCGGCAATTGTCCATCTCCAAACAGTGTCAAGATGTGCCGTTGCAACCATATAAGCTGTTTTAGTCAACATAATTATAATACCTGCTTACTTTTCAATAATTTCGTATGTAAATTCGTACTTCTCTTGAAGAGCCTTAACCTTATCCTCGTTGTCCTCAATAAATGTTTCGCTGTAAACACTTTTTCCGTCTACAGAATAATCTTTAACGATTTGGTTGAGTGCTTCCCAAGCCTCAGCCTCCTGTGCATATCCGTCCTCAAATTTAATAAGAAATTCTCTGTGTTTTGGTAAAATAACCTTCATTGTTTTTTTCCTTTCATCTGTAATTATAATATACAAACTTATTATATTATTTTTGTTTATTTATTGCAAGAAATATTTATATCTTTAATAACTATTTTAGCTTTTTCATATAAAAGCTTTTGGGCATTTTCTATTGCATATTTGGCACTTGTGTTTTTATCGACAAGACTGTACATTTTATCTCCAAGCTTAACATTTTCAATATCTCCGCTTAAAATAATGCATTTTTTGTTATACTTTTTGCAAAGCTCGCTTATTTTATATACGAGCTTTCCCATAAGCGTTTGATTGTCGGTTTTTCCTTCGCCTGTAATTACAATATCGCTTTCCTTTATTTTTTTCTCAAGGGATGAAGCTTCGCATAGTATGTCAAATCCGCTTTTTATTTCTCCGCCGTAAACGGAATAAAGACCGCCGCATATACCTCCTGCCGCTCCTGCACCCTTAACCTCTCTTATATCTCTTGGAAGAAAAGCATTAAGCATTTTCAGTCCGTTGTCAAGTTCTTTTATTTGTTCGTTATTTGCGCCCTTTTGTTTTGCAAAAACATAAGCCGCCCCTTTTTTGCCAAAAAATACATTGTCAACATCGCAAGCGTATGTAAAGTTAATTCCCTTTACAATACCTGTGAAGCCTGCCCCGTAAATATTATTTAAATCTTTGCCGGTCGGGTAATCAATTTCATATCCTTCAATATCTCTGAAAACAGCACCGAGCGCACTTAGCGCACCTGCTCCTCCGTCACAGCATCCGCTGCCGCCCAATCCGAGTATAATGTTGCGAAAACCCTTTGATACAGCGAACTTTATCAACTCACCCGTACCATAAGATGTTGCATTCATAACGTCTTTTTTCTTTTGAAGTCCGCTTGCAGTTGCACTTTCTATTATGGCAGTATTTCCGTAAGTATATATGTGACCTTTCATACCTCTTGAATATATGTCACTGCAATGAGTGTAAAGTATCTCACCATTACAAAAGCTACTTAAACATTCGCCGAATCCTTCGCCTCCGTCTGCAAAAGGCAGGCAAGTAATATTATGATTTTCAACGCTTTCTATTCCGCTTTTTATACTTTTGCAAACTTCCTTTGACGATAAGCTGCCCTTGAAACTGTCAGGCACGATTAATATGTTCATTAAGTATTCCTCTCAGTGTTTTTTCAAATTTTTCGTCTTGCTCAGCCGTTCTTTTTGACGGACCTTTCAAATGCTTTCCTGCTCTTCTCGCCTTTTTGGCAAGGTGACGTGATGTTAAAAGTGTATCTATGTTAAAATCATTAATAATTAATCCGTTTTGATTGATTATTATTGCGCCTTTTGCAAGAGCCATAGCCGATAAGCCGTAATCCTGACTGATGACTATGTCACCTGTTTTAGCCTCATTTACAAGTGCAAAATCTGCGCTGTCAGCACCTTTTCCAACAGTTATTACTCTAACATTATTGATATTAAATTCGTGGCTTGTGTCGCAAAAAATAATGCTTTCTACGCCGTATTCGTTTCCTATTTTGACTGCTTCCATTGTTACCGGACAGCCGTCTGCATCAATTAAAATTCTCATAATGCTATAATAACATAATTGTAAAAACTTATCAAATATGTTATTATGAACTCGGTGATATTTATGAAACTTATTATTATCCGTCACGGTGACCCTGATTATGAACATGATACATTGACCCAAAAGGGTGTTCGTGAGGCAAAACTTTTAAGTGAACGTATTTCTAAGCTTGACGTTAAGGCTTTTTATTGTTCTCCGCTCGGCAGAGCACAGGATACCGCATCCTATACTCTTGATAAAATGAATAGAAGTGCTCAAACACTCCCTTGGCTTTGCGAATTTGAAGGAAAAATCTTGTCAGGCTTAAAATATATTTCCTGCTGGGACAGATTGCCGAGTGAATGGACAAAATATCCTGAGCATTATAATTATAACGAATGGTACAACTCTAAAATAATGCGCCGTGGCAATGTTGAGCGTAAATATAAAACGGTATGCAACGGTATTGACGAGCTTCTTAAAAAGCACGGTTACGAACATCAAGGAAATATTTATAAGGTTAATAATTCTAACCACGATACAATTGTTCTTTTCTGCCATTTCGGCGTTGAATGCGTTTTGCTTTCTCATATTATGTCTTGCTCGCCTATGGTTTTTTGGCATAATTTTGTTGCCTTGCCTACTTCTGTAACTACTCTTATTACCGAGGAAAGGGAAAAGGGTATAGCCGCTTTTCGCTGTCAGCAGTTCGGCGATATCAGTCACCTTTATGCAGGAGGGGAGGAGCCGTCGTTTGCTGCTCGCTTTTGCGAATGTTTTTCAGATGAAACGAGACATTAATTGGAAATTCTGTTTATTTTCGTATTTTTGTATTAATTATGCTAATTATAGTATTGTAAAAATTATTTATTTATAGTATTATAATTCTGTGAATATTCACTAAAATAAGAGATGGGATTGTAAAATTAATATGAAAAACGACAAAATTGTTAAACCCTTTGGGTTTAAAGACAAAATCGGCTATATGTTCGGCGATTTTGGTAACGACTTGACCTTTTTGCTTTCGTCAAGCTTTCTTATGAAATTTTATACCGATGTTATGGACGTTGACGGCTATATTGTTGGTATTATTATGATGATTGCAAGGTTTGTTGATGCATTTACGGATGTAGCAATGGGCAGAATTTGCGATAAAAGCAAAATGACTGCCGCAGGTAAATTTAAGCCGTGGATCAGAAGAATGTGCGGCCCCGTTGCAATTGTTTCGTTTTTAATGTATCAAAGCTCGCTTTCAGGGCTTCCTAAGCCTGCTAAGATTGCATATTTGTTTGTAACTTATATCCTTTGGGGTTCTGTATTTTATACCTCAATCAATATTCCTTACGGCTCTATGGCTTCTGCTATTTCCGATAATCCTAATGACAGGCAGTCGCTTTCAACTTTTAGAACTATGGGCGGTATGTTTGCCGGCGCTATTATTATGGCTGTTGTTCCTCTTATTATTTATAATAAGGAAAACGGAAATGATGTTATAAGCGGCACTAAGTTTACTATTGTTGCAGGAGTTTGCTCCTTGCTTGCTGTCGTTTGTTATCTTCTTTGCTATGCTCTCACTACCGAGCGTGTAAGGGCACAGGCTACCGATGCTCAACTTGAGAAAAATAACCTTGGCGTAATGCTTAAAAATGCAGTTAAAAACCGTGCGCTTATTTCTATTATCGTGGCATCAATCTTTATGCTTATTTCGCAGCTTACTATTCAGCAAATGGCTAACTATGTATTTCCTAATTATTACGGTAATGCAAAAGTCCAAAGTCTTTCTGTTGTTATGATGGGCGGAGGTATGGTTATTGCCGCTGTTATCGCTAAACCGCTTGCCGCAAAGTTCGGAAAGGCTGAAATAAGCGTTGTTTCTAATATGGTTGCAGGTGTTGTAAGCTTGCTTCTTTACTTTGTCAGACCTCAAAACGTTTGGGTTTATGTTGCATTGCAATTCCTTTGCTGGTTTGGCTTGGGCGTTTTCTCGATGGTTGTTTGGGCGCTTATTACCGACGTTATAGATTATTCCGAAATTAAAAACGGAATACGTGAGGATGGCTCTGTTTATGCTCTTTATTCTTTTGCACGTAAGCTCGGTCAGGCGCTCACTTCGGGTCTTTCGGGTGCGCTTCTCTCAATGATTGGATATAAAAAGTCAACCGCTTTTGAATCGCAGGTTAAAGAGGGTATTTTCGATATCTCAACTCTCGTTCCGGCAATAAGCTTTATTTTGCTTGCACTTATACTTTGGTTTTGGTACCCACTTAAGAAAAAACTTGTTGATGAAAATGTTGAATTTCTCAGGAAAAAGCATAATAAAACAGAAGAATAAAATTAAAGCGTTGGAGTTTTTCTCCAACGCTTTAATTTTGCCTTTATAAATTAAATTTGATTATATTTTTGCAATCTTTTTAATTGCTTCAAAGCTTTCGCTTGAAATAATATGCTCAATTCTGCACGCATCCTCGGCTGCGGTTTTAGCGTCAACGCCGAGACTTACAAGCCATTTTGAAAGGGTAGTGTGCCTTTCGTATATCTTTTCGGCAATCTGCCTGCCGGAATCAAGCAATGTGATATAGCCTGACGAGTCGACCTCAATATAGCCGTTTTCTCTTAAATTTTTCATAGCAACGCTTACGCTTGGCTTTGAAAAGCCTAATTCGTTTGCTATATCAATAGAACGAACTGCGCCGTTCTTATTTTTTAATATCAATATTGTTTCGAGGTAATTCTCGGCTGATTCCTGAATTTTCATATTGCACCTTCGCTTGTTACATATTACACAATATATTATATCATTATTACGGATTTTTTTCAAGTTTTATAAAAAGTTATATTTTTTACTTGACAAAATAGTTAGCCGGTGCTAACATATAGGCGGTTAGAGAAAACTAACGATTGTTAGTAACTTCTAACAATCATTTACTTAAACGGAGGATGTGTATATTATGATGCCGATTACTTTAGCAAACGTAGGTGAAGAATTTACAATACAGCGTATTGCAGGCAAGCCGGAGGTTAAAGCTCATTTGGCTGATTTAGGTTTTGTTGTCGGCGGTAATGTGACTGTTATTTCTTCTTATTCGGGTAATGTGATTGTTAATGTTAAAGGCGCTCGAATCGCAATCAGCGAGGGAATGGCGCAAAAGATTTTTGTTTAAAATTAAATATAAATACAAGGAGGAAAAAGAATGAACACTTTAAAACAAGTAAAAGTAGGTCAAACCTGTACCGTAAAACGTGTCCACGGTGAAGGCGCATTAAGACGCAGAATTATGGATATGGGTATTACCAAGGGTGTTGAGATTTACGTAAGAAAGGTTGCCCCTTTGGGAGATCCTATTGAAATTACTGTCAGGGATTATGAACTTTCGGTTCGTAAAAATGATGCTGAACTTATTGAGGTTGAATGATAGGGAGCTAACCCTATTTTTTTAGAAATGAGAGTTAGTGAAAACTAATAAAAATTAGTAAAACCTAACACAACTTGATAATTAATTAAAATGAAAGGATATACATAATATGAGTATTAAAATTGCTCTTGCCGGTAACCCAAACTGCGGTAAAACCACTTTGTTTAATGCGCTTACCGGTTCTAACCAATATGTCGGCAACTGGCCCGGCGTAACGGTTGAAAAAAAGGAGGGTAAACTTAAAAAGCATAATGATGTAATCGTTACCGACCTTCCCGGTATTTATTCTCTTTCTCCATATACTTTGGAGGAGGTTGTAGCACGTAATTATCTTATTGATGAAAAGCCTGATGTTGTTCTTAATATTATCGACGGAACAAACCTTGAAAGAAACCTTTATTTGACAACTCAGGTTGTTGAACTCGGTATTCCGGTTGTTGTTGCCGTAAATATGATGGATGTTGTTAAGAAAAACGGTGACAAAATCAATGTTAAAGAGCTTTCAAGGCAACTTGCTTGCCCGGTAGTTGAAATTTCGGCATTAAAGGGCACAGGCGTTATGGAAGCCGCTGAGGCAGCTATTAAAGCAGCAAGCGGCCCTTCAACAATCCCTCAACACGAATTTTCAGGTGCTGTTGAACACGCAATCGCTCATATCGAAGAGGCAGCTCTTAACGATATGCCTGAAAATCAGCAGCGTTGGTACGCTATCAAGATTTTTGAAAGCGATGATAAGGTTCTTGAAAAGCTTAACATTTCAGATGCAACTCTTGCTCATATCCAAAAGGATATTGAAGCAGCAGAAACTGAAATGGACGATGATGCCGAAAGCATTATTACTAACGAAAGATACCTTTACATTTCTTCGATAATTAAGGCTGTATATAAAAAGGCTCATAAAGGTAAGCTTTCAACATCAGATAAAATTGATAGAATAATTACTAACAGAATTTTAGGCCTTCCTATTTTCGCTCTTATTATGTGGGGCGTGTATTTTATCTCAATGCAGTGGATTGGTAAAATGGGAACCGACTGGGTAAACGATGTTCTTTTCGCTGAATGGGTACCGGGACTTCTTGAAAAATTCCTTGAACCACATCTTGCACCGTGGCTCTTCGGTCTTATTAATGACGGTATCGTAGCCGGTGTCGGTGCAGTTCTCGGCTTCGTTCCTCAGATGCTCGTTCTCTTCTTCCTTCTTGCAATCCTTGAGGGTTGCGGTTATATGAGCCGTGTAGCTTTCGTAATGGACAGAATTTTCCGCCATTTCGGTCTTTCCGGTAAATCATTTATCCCTATGCTTATTGGCACAGGTTGTGGCGTTCCTGCTGTAATGGCTTCACGTACAATCGAAAATGAACGTGACCGTCGTATGACTATTATGACAACAACATTTATTCCTTGTGGTGCTAAGCTTCCTATTATCGGCCTTATCGCAGGTGCATGCTTTGGCGGTGCAAGCTGGGTAGCAACCTCCGCTTACTTCGTTGGTGTTGCGGCAATCATTGTTTCAGGCATTATGCTTAAGAAAACTAAGAAATTTGCCGGTGACCCTGCTCCTTTCGTTATGGAACTTCCTGCTTACCATATTCCTACACTCGGCACAGTTCTTCGTTCAACTTGGGAGCGTGGCTGGTCATTCATCAAAAAAGCAGGTACAATTATCACACTTGCAACAATCCTCATTTGGTTCCTCCAGGGCTTCGGCGTAGAAAACGGTGCCTTTGGTATGGTTGAGGATATGGATAACTCAATCCTTGCAAAGTTTGGTAACTTGTTTGCTTGGCTCTTCATTCCACTCGGTTGGGGCGGTTGGAAGCCTGCTGTTGCAGCAGTTACAGGTCTTATCGCTAAGGAAAATGTTGTTTCAACCTTCGGCGTTCTTTATCACTTCGCAGGCGAGCTTGCTGAAAACGGTGATGAGATTTGGGTCAACTTTGGCAAAGATCTTTCAAATCTCAGCGGCGGTCATGCTGCTCTTGCAGGTTATTCATATCTTATCTTTAACCTTCTTTGCGCTCCTTGCTTTGCGGCAATCGGTGCTATCAAAAGAGAAATGAACAATGCTAAATGGACTTGGTTTGCAATTGGCTATCAGTGCGGCTTTGCTTATATCATTTCACTTATTGTATATCAAATCGGTCTTGTTTTTGCAGGCGACATTAACGTTATCGGCTTTATTGCTGCTCTTATTTGTCTTGCAGGTATTCTTTATATGCTCTTCAGAAAGAACAAGTATGATGATAACAGACTCACAATCAACGCTAAGACTTCAAAAAAGAACAAGGCTAAGGCATAATTATTGATTGTTTTCAGAAAGGAAGTATTTGTATGCTTGCGTTTTTAAAAGCAAATGTTTATAACATTATTGTAATTGCAATTGTTTTGCTTGTTGTTTTTCTAATTATACGAAAAATTGTGAAAGATAAAAAGGCAGGCAAGAGTGCAGTTTGCGGCGGTGATTGCAGTAAATGTCACGCAAATTGCAGTCACAAAAACTGACCTTTAAATAATTGTATAGAATTTTTCGCTTGTATCTGCTATAATGGTGCAAGCGAATTTTTCTTTTGTGAGATGAAAGGTGTAATATGATTAAAACTGTTTTGCTTGATTTGGACGATACTATACTTGATTTTAAAATGAGCGAGAGGGTAGCTTTAACAAAAACCTTAAACGAACTTAGTATTGAACCGACTGAGGAAATTATAAAAAAATACAGCAAATATAACATTTCTCAGTGGAAACGTCTTGAACTTGGCGAAATAAGCAGGGAAGAGGTTAAAGTTAATCGCTATAAACTTCTTTTTGATGATATCAAGGTTGATGTTTCTCCTCAAAAAGCAACGGCAATTTATGAAGAAAATCTTGCACACGGTCATTATTTTGTTGACGGCGCAAAAGAAATGCTTTACTCTATTTGTAATGATTATAATTTATATGTTGTATCAAACGGTGCTAAAAAAGTGCAGGATGGCAGAATGAAAAGCGCAGATATAAACCACTGCTTTAAAGGCATTTTTGTTTCCGAGGTTGTCGGTTTTGAAAAGCCAAATGTTGAATTTTTCAATAAGGTTTTCTCTCAAATTGAAAATTTTAATGCGGATGAAGCGGTAATTATAGGCGACAGCCTTTCATCGGATATTAAAGGCGGCAAAAACGCAAAAATAAAAACCGTCTGGTTTAATCCAAACGGTCTTGAATACGGCGATATTGTTCCTGATTTTCAAATCTCATCATTAGATGAAATAAAGCCACTTCTTGCAACACTCTGATGACAAAGATTTAATGGGGGAAAAATACATAGGGGCGAACACTGTTCGCCCGTTTCTCAAACACCAAATTTTTTCGATTCCTGCAGTTAATTTTAATATAACCTTTTTTCAAGCTCCTCACAGCTAAGGCAATTTGCCTCTTTGAGGAGTTTTTTATATCTGTCCATATTGTACTGCGAATGTTCGGTTTCCTTGCTCCAAAGGTGAATAACCCAACTTTCTTCACCAAAATATGTAACGATTAAAACGCCCACTATCGCCATTTTTATTTTTGATAAAACATCATAATCATAAACAGCTGTAAGAAAATATTTGAATAAAAAGTACATTGCAATTTGCTCATTGAAGATTTCGTTTTCAATGGGTTTTTCTTTTTTGTTTTTTACTTTTTCAACCCATTGCTGATTTATTACTTCGGGATTGTTGAATACTTCAAAAAAGTCTATATCATCGTCGCCCTCTTTGTATTCCTCTAAATCCTTTTGTATTTCTTTTCCGTATTCAAGAAGTTCCTTGAGCCTGTCACTAATGCGCTTATCTCTGTTTTGCACTATCTCATAAGCCTTTTTCCTTGCTTTTACAAGATAAAAATATGTCTGCGCATCAATCTCGTTAAGCATTGGCAATCTGTCGTTTGCCTCGTCTTTAAACGTCATTTTTTCTTTTAAATTAAACATCATATCGCTTGCAACGGGGCATGAAAACGATACGCCCATTTCTTCCGTACCGCCAAAATCGTTGATAAACCTCGGAAATGTTCGGCAGGTGTAAGGTGTGTGCTCTCCTCCTATCGCAATATGCATATCGCATAAATTTTCATTATTTAAAAACGGACAGCGCTTTTTATCGGCAAGCCTAAAAATTGTATTTCCAAACTCGTCCTTTGTAAGTACGCTGTCTATTTTTTGCCTTATTTCGCCGGATAAGGTTTTGTAATATTCAAGCGATTTTTCATCTGCGTCAACTTCCCAACCTTGGCAGCAGGAGTCGGGGCAGGCGCCGGCAATGCATTTGAAATCTTTGTAAAAACTCGGTGTTCTAAGTATCATAATATTTTCCTCAACAATGAAATATATCTTTATTTTATCACTTAATCAAAAAAACGCAATATAATTTTATTGCACAAAATGAATATTAATGGTAATATATAGGTACTATTTTTATCGGGACTGATTATTTTGACAAAATTTTTAATTAAATATATTAGTGGGAAATATGACGTTTCTTCTGCACTCGGAAGAGAAAAGGTCGGCACAATGAGCGGTATTTGCGGCATTTTGTGCAATGCTCTTTTGTGCATAATGAAATTTGTTATAGGTACTCTTACCGGTTCGGTTTCAATTACTGCCGACGCTTTTAATAACCTTTCTGACGCAGCCTCGAATGTTGTTACTATCGCAGGAGCAAAGCTTGCAAATAAACCTGTCGATAAAGAACACCCCTTTGGTCACGGCAGGCTTGAATATATTTCCGCTCTTATCGTTTCATTTATTATTCTTTTAATGGGATTTGAACTCGGAAAAAGCTCAATAGAAAAAATTATTAAGCCTGAAGAGGTTAATTTCAGTATTGTTTCGGTTGTTGTTCTTGTTATTGCAATCAGCGTTAAACTTTGGATGGCTTTCTTTAATAAAAAGCTCTATAAACTTACCGATAACATTAACCTTAAAGCAGTTTGTCAGGATAGCCTTAATGACTGTATTGCAACAGGCGCAACTGTTATTTCTCTTCTTATTTCTCATTTTACGGGCTTTCATCATATAGACGGTATTGTCGGCTTGCTTGTCGCTTTTGCAATTATTTTCTCCGGTATCGGTGTTTTGAAGGACGTTCTCGGTCCTTTGCTCGGTCAACCGCCTTCGGCTGAACTTGTTAAAAGTATTGAAGATTTGATTTTAAGCGAAAAAGAAATAATCGGCGTTCATGATTTAATCGTTCACGATTACGGCCCCGGCAGAATTATTGCTTCGGCTCATGCAGAAGTGCCGTCAAATGAGGATATTGTTCATATCCACGACGTTATAGATAACGTGGAAAAGAAAATTCAAAAGCAACTTAATATTATGATTTGTATTCATCTTGACCCGATTGATATTAATAATGAAGAAGTAAATAAATATAAAGCCATAGCGCAAAAAATCATTAAGGGCTATAATGATGAATATTCGTTCCACGATTTCAGACTCGTAAACGGCGAAACTCACAAAAACCTTATTTTTGACCTTGTAATTCCTTTCGATAAAAATAACGATACAACGAAAATTTTAAACGATATTATGGCTTTGTTTAAGCAATATGACGATAAAATAAACGTTGTAATCACTATTGAACATTCATTTATATGAAAAGTTTATATTTATTTAATAATTTTGTTGACGATTGTCGCATTTGTTGTTATAATATTATCAATAATTAAAGGGGGATATTTTGATGAATGTTCTTATTTTCGGCGGTACAGGTCTTTTAGGCTCTGCTGCTGCTCAAATTTTTATTGACCGTGGTCATAAAGTTAAAACTATTGCTTTGCCTCCTCTTCCGGAAGGCGCTCCTATTCCTAAGGAAATGGATATCGAATTCGGTAACTTCCTTGAACTTAGCGATGAAGAGCTTGAAAAGGCAATGACAGGTATGGACGCTTTTGTTTATGCCGCAGGTGTTGATGAAAGAGTTGAATTTCCTCACCCTGTTTATGAAGCTTATAAAAAGTATAATATCAACCCAACCGACCGTTGCTTAAAGATGGCTAAGAAGTGCGGCGTTAAGAGATGCGTTGTTCTCGGTTCATATTTTGCTTGGCTTGCTAAGGAAAGACCTGATATGCAGCTTTGCGAAAAGCACCCGTATATCCGTTCTCGTGTTGAGCAGGAGGAAGTTGCTTTCAAGTATGCCGATGACGATATGGGTGTAGCAGTTCTTGAACTCCCTTATATCTTCGGTACTCAGCCTGGCAGACGTCCTGTTTGGGTTATCCTTATTGAACAGCTTCAGAGATTTAAAAAAATGCCTTTCACTATGTATCCAAAGGGAGGTACTGCAATGCTTACCGTTCGCCAGGTTGGCGAGGCTATCGTAGGTGCGGCAGAGCAGGTTAAGGGCGCAAGAGCATACGGCATTTCTTGCTATAACTTGACTTGGAGAGAATTTCTTAAGATTGTTTACAGAGCTATGGACGGTATTCCTGACCGTAAGATTGTTGACTGCCCTAAGGTATTCTTCCAAATGTTCGGCCACGTAATGCGTAAGGATTATGCTTCCCGTAATGTTGAAGGCGGTATCGACCCTGTAGGTCTTGCTGATATTATGGGTATGAATCTCTTTATTCCTACCGATGATACTAAAGAGCTTGGCTGTACTCCTGATGATATCGAGGCTGCAATCTTCGATTCAATCAAGCTTTCTAAAGATGCATACGAGGGCAAAGCAAAGCTTCTTGAAATGAAGGGCGAGTAATTTAATATTACATATATTAAAGGACGATGATTTTTAATCATCGTCCTTTTTGACTTTGATAAAGTTTTAAAACGAAATTCCATTCGGGGACCCCGACAAATCGAAGATTCGATGTTGTAGGGGCGACCATTGGTCGCCTGTTTCTCAAACACAGAATTCATCTCACTTTCTCAAAATCTAACCGGCGTACAAAAACTATAATTTGACTTTTTTATATGATTTGTTGATTATATTTAGTCCACTTATATCAAGTCGACAGGCATTTATTCTGATTTATACTAAATTTATCGCAAATTTATATTGACAATAAATTTGGATTATGCTAATATAAAAACATGATAAATCGGCGGAGGTAAATTTTATGCAATACGAAACAATAATATTAGAATTAATGTCAAGAGTTCAAAGGCTTGAGGAAGAGGTTAGTGAGCTTAAAGATATTGTTGAGGATAGTAATAATCAAGCCGAGGCTCAGCCCAAAAAAAATGTTAAGGTTACACCTGAAATGACAAGACTATGCTACGAAAAAGCAAAACAGGCATATAATAATGTTCATTTGGATATTAATGAGCTTGCACAAGAGGTTTCAGAGCAAACAGGAATGAATTACAATACTGCAAAAATGAATATATACTCTATTACTCAAATGCTTAAGGGAGAAGAATTTAACAGACTTCTCAGTGCAGATGCTCTTGATCTATGCCTTGATTTAATTTGTGACGAATATGGCTTCCAAGGCTTGCAAAAAGCACTTAATGCAACTGGCTTACATATTGAATATTTAAAAACAAAGAATATGGCAACGGCAAAGCTGCTGTCTGTTTATAATAAATATAAAGAGTTAATCGGTAAAGGAGAATTGCAATGAACAAAAAGATAAGTGAAACGTTAAGAGAATTATATCAATCAAACGGAAATAAAATGGTTGTAACAGAATTAAGAGGTAATACACACGAAATGTTATTATCAGATGATGGGTTAGAGCCTTATTTGTATAGCAATACGGCTTTGTATGGTGGCAAGGAGAAAAAATTAAAATTAGAATGGTTTGACGGTATTGTTGATTTTATTGCAAAAAATGGCGGCAAAGTTAAAAAAGGAAATTGCTATTGCAAAATAGGAACCGGTAAATGTCAGCAAAACACGATTTCATATTACATTGCTACGGAGTGTTATGGTAAAAGCGAAGGCAATTCCGCAAGCAGTCCTATTTCCATTATCGCCGCAATTTTAGTCAACGTAGGTATTTGTAAACATGAAAAGGGTGGTTATTTAAGTCTTGCAATTTAAACCCGATTGAAATAAAAATAGGGACAGCCTTATTAATCAAGGTTGTCACTATTTTATTTATTCACCCTTTATCTTTAGGTCGGCAGATAAGTGCCACCGCAAGGGCGCTGAGCATTGCGACCGTAACGCCGACTGCGCAGGCTTGAAGCGGACCTGCAACAACTCCCAAAAAGCCGTCTTTTTGTATCGCTTCCTTTACACCTTTTGCAAGGGAAGCACCGAAGCCCGTCAGCGGAACTGTTGCGCCTGCTCCCGCAAAATCTATTAAATGTTGATAAATCCCAAGTCCGCCTAGCAGTACGCCGATACATACGAATAAAACAAGTATTTTTGCAGGCGTAAGCTTTGTTAAGTCAATCAAAAGCTGACCGATAACGCATATCAAACCGCCTACGATAAATGCTTTTAAAAACATCATTTTATATCACCACTTATAATTTTTGCTTAAAATTATTAATTATTCAAATAAAATTTTATAAGCGCAAAAAATAAAGAATTTTGCGAAATTTTATACAATTAATTTTCTTGATATGGCTTGACAAGTGTGATATAATGATAATTAAGAGAGGTAAGAAAGATATATCGGAGGGTTTTATTATGGCAATGACTTATGATTCAGTTGTTCAGGCAACAAGAAAGAAATTTTTAAACGCAGACGTTTCTTCTGTTTCAGGTACTCTTGCTTTCCAGATTAACCTTATCGGCAAGGTTGAGGGTATTTTCTATATTGAAATTAAGGACGGTCAGGTTCACGTTGAGCCTTATGAGTATTATGACAGAAATGCAATACTTACCGTTAATGCAACTAATTTCACAAAGCTTATTAACGGCAAGCTTGACCCTGTAATTGCTTTCACAACAGGCAAGCTTAAGGTTGACGGCGACGTTAATGCCGCTTTAGAGCTTATCAAGTTTATTAAATAAAATTAAAAATCGGGACTGTTATGCAGTCCCTTTTTTATTGAAATTATAGTAGGTGATTTTATGTTTAAAGAAATTAAAGCGACGGATATTAAGGAAAATATCGTTGATTTGCTTAAAAATAATTGGGGTCTTGTAACCGCAGGCAACAACGAAAAATATAATATGATGACTGTTTCTTGGGGTGCTATGGGCGAGCTTTGGGGCAAGGACAGCGTTACTGTTTATATCCGCCCTCAAAGATATACCGAGGAATTTATGAACGCTTTTGACCATTTTACTTTGAGTTTCTTTTCTCTTGATAAAAAACAGGCTGTTCACGGTATTTGCGGCTCAAAAAGCGGCAGAGATATAAATAAAACCGAGGCTTGCGGCCTTACACCTAATTTTGACGAGGCAGCACCATACTTTGAAGAGGCAAAGCTTGTTCTTGTTTGTAAAAAAATGGCTAAAAGTAAGTTTGACCCTAAGGAATTTATTGACGATACTGTTGAGGATAAATGGTATTCTGAAAAGGATTTTCATTATATTTATTTTGCAGAGATAGAAAAAGTCTTGATTTCTGAATAAAGATGTAGTATAATACTAACACAAAAGGTAGGGGTTATTCCTTATTTCATAGTGTAGCGTACGGGCCCTGTGCAACGGGATGCTACGAACCTTGTCAGGCGGGGAACCGAGCAGCAATAAGTGGATTATTCTGTGTGCCGCAGACAAGTCTGTGCGTTACATTATGAAATAAGCTGCTTCTGCCTTTTAATTATATTTATTTAATTTTGATTAGCGGGAGTGATGTGTATATGTATCAGGTGTTGTATCGTAAGTACAGACCTAAGGTTTTTGCGGACGTTTACGGTCAAGAGCACGTCACCTCTACGCTTAAAAACGAGATTAAAGAGGGCAGAATTGCTCACGCTTATCTTTTTACAGGCTCTCGTGGTACGGGTAAAACAACATGTGCCAAGATTTTGGCTAAGGCAGTCAATTGCGAAAACAGCGTTGACGGCGAGCCGTGTAATGAATGTGAGGTTTGTAAGGGGCTTGATAACGGTACTATTTATGATGTAGTAGAAATTGATGCCGCTTCAAATAACGGTGTTGATAATATCCGTGATTTAAGAGAAGAAGCTAATTACACTCCGAGTAGGGGTAAATACAGAGTTTATATTATTGACGAGGTTCATATGCTTTCAACAGGAGCATTTAACGCTCTTCTTAAAACTCTTGAGGAGCCGCCTGCTCACGTAATATTCATTCTTGCCACTACTGAGGTGCATAAGCTTCCTGCAACTATTCTTTCACGTTGCCAAAGGTTTGACTTTAAACGTATTCAGCCTGAAACAATGTCGATAAGGCTTAAACAGGTTGCCGAGCTTGAGGGAATGGAGCTTAGCGACGATGCCGCAATTCTTATTGCCCGTATTGCCGACGGCGCTCTTCGTGACGGTCTTTCAATTCTTGACCAGTGCGCCGGCAGAAGTAAAAAAATTGATTCTGCGCTTGTAAGCGAGGTTGCCGGTTTGGCAGGCAGAGAAGCGCTTTATAAGCTTACCGACTGTATTAATAATCAGGACAGCTCATCTGCAATGTCAGTCATTTCAGAGCTTTATCAAAACAGCTATGATATGGAGCGCCTTTGCGTTGAAATGATTAATCATCTTCGTAATTTCCTTATTGTTAAAACCGTTAAGGACAGCCGTGGCTTGATTATTTGCACCGATGATGAATATAATTCTATTGTTTCTTCGGCGGAAAACTTTACACTTGAAAATGTTATTTATGCGCTTGACCTTTTTCAGGACACCTTGACTAAAATCAAGTCGGGTGCTAATGCAAGGGTTGAGCTTGAAATGTCTTTTGTTAAGCTTTGCGAACCTAAACTTGATGTTAATATGGATTCGCTTATTGACAGAATATCTAAGCTTGAACGTGCCGTTTCACGTGGGGTTGCAGTTAAGCCTCAGCAAACGGTTGCACCTGTTGAAGCACCTAAGCCTCAGGAAAGTGAAACTGTGCCAAGTGTTGTACCGTCTGCCGCTAAAGCAGAAGAACAAAAGGCTCAATCACCTGCACCGATTTCTCAGCCTGCTGCCCCAACCGTGGCTCAAAGTGTGCCTAAGCTGGCGCCGGAAGTGCCTAAGCAGGAAGTGCCTAAGCCTTCGCAAGGTGATAACGGTCAATATCTTTTTGAGCAGTGGGACGATTTTATGGACGTTATTCATAAGCAAAACATCGCTTTGTTCGGTGTCCTTGCAGGTTCAAAAGGATATATAAGAGGGGAGTATTTCTTGATTGACAGCCCTAATCCGACTATCATTCAGTTTTTGAAAACCCCGACTTATTCAAAGGCGATTAAGCAGGCGCTTTATGACGTGACGGGTCAAAGTTATAAGCTTGGAATATTTAAAAAGAAAGCAACAGACGCACCTAAAAGGGATTTGCTTGAGGATTTAATTCATCAGGCAGAGGATAATATTAAAATAAATTTTGAATAAAATATAGGAGAATTAATTATGAAAGCAAGACTTCCTCAAGGAATGGGCGGCGGACCGCAGAATATGCAAAATATGCTCCGTCAGGCTCAAAAAATGCAAGAAAATCTTGAAAACAAAAAAGCAGAGCTTGAAGAAAAAGAATACGTTGTTACTTCAGGCGGCGGTATGGTTGAAATTACCGCTAAGGGTGACCACACAATTAAGGCAATCGGCATTAACCCTGAGGTTGTTGACCCTGAGGACGTAGAAATGCTTGAAGATATGCTTGTAGCCGCTTTCAATGAAGCAATGCGCCAAATTGATGAAGAATCGGAGCGTGAGCTTGAAAAGGTAACGGGCGGTCTCAATATCCCCGGCCTTTAAAGCTAATCTTTTTGTGAAATACAGCGTCATCAATTGCTCGCAGTATATTTATACAGCTTCGCAATTTCTTCCTTGTCTTTCGCAAAAATCTTAAGCTTTTAGAAGCCGTAGGGGCGAACATTGTTCGCCTTATTATAAAGAACAAATCAACAGAGGTAATAAAATGAGTTTTGACCTTGCACCGCTTCAAAATTTAATAGACCAATTTGAGCGTATGCAGGGTATCGGGCATAAAACGGCTCAGCGTATGGCTTTTTATGTTCTCGGCCTTTCGGATGAGCAGGCACGTGAATTTGCACAGGCAATTACCGACGCTCATACTAAAATCAAGCAATGCAAAGTTTGTTGCAACCTCGCCGATGATGATTTGTGCCCTATTTGTAAGAGTAAAACACGAGATAAAAGCACAATCTGCGTTGTTCAAGACCCTCGTGACGTTGCCGCAATAGAACGAACCCATGAATATAACGGTACATACCACGTTTTGCACGGTGCTATTTCACCTATGGATAATATAGGCCCTGACCAAATTCGTATTAAAGAGCTTGTTTCAAGGCTTGGAAGCGGAGAGGTTGAAGAGGTCATTATGGCAACTAACCCGACTGTTGAGGGTGAGGCAACTGCAATGTATATCAGCCGTTTGCTTAAGCCTATGGGCATTACCGTCAGCCGCTTGGCGTACGGCGTTCCTGTCGGCGCAGACCTTGAATATGCAGACGAGGTTACGCTTTCACGTGCTCTCGAGGGCAGAAGCCTAATTTAGTTTAAAAGGAGTGATAGACTTGGATAAAAATCAAAAGCAAATAATCGCAAATAATAAAAAAGCCTATCACGACTATTTTGTTTTGGAAACATACGAGGCCGGGATAGAGCTTTTCGGCACGGAAATTAAATCTATCAGAAACGGCAGAGTTAATCTTAAGGATAGTTTTTGCTCGGTTGATGACGGCGAAATGTTTGTTATCGGTATGCATATCTCGCCTTATGAGCAGGGCAACCGTTTTAACCGTGACCCTATGCGAAAAAAAAGGCTTCTTCTTCATAAAAAAGAGATAATGAAGCTTTTCGGCGCAAGCCAGCAGCAGGGGCTTTCGATTATTCCGCTTAAGCTTTATATTTTTAAAGGCAGGGCTAAGCTTGAAATAGGTCTTTGCAAGGGTAAAAAACTTTACGATAAGCGTGCAGTTCAAGCAAAAAAGGATTCCGACCGTGCAATTGAACGTGCAATGAAAGGCAATTACTGATGAAAATCAGGTGTGTTCAGTGCGGCAGGGAATTTGAATTGTCGCAAAATGAAATTGATTTTTATTACTCAAAGGGTCTTGATTTGCCTAAAAGATGCAAGTCTTGCCGTGATAAAAACAGCGGCAAATATATAGCGACGTATAGTGAAAAGCATAATATCAACTTGTTTTTCTCTGCTATTTTTTTGGCGCTTGCCGTAACTGTTGCTTATTTTGATTTTGCGGCGCATACTTTTACAGGTGTTTGGCCTATAATAATTATGTCAGCCTCGGCTTTGATATCAATTATTTTCTTGTGCTGCGTTAAAACCTATAAGCGCTATGACGTATCGTTTAGCAATAAGTATAAATTCAATTTCTACGATGCCGAAAATTTGGTTAATCATTTTTATAAGCATAAGAATGACGTAGGATGCCGTGACGTTGAATCTTATCTTAAAAAGGCTAACTCGGTCATTTTAGATAAAAAATCAATTCATAAAACTATTGCAAACGGCGATACCGTTTATTATAATAAAAAAACCGAGGATTATGTCGTCCTTGCAAGGGCGGGCTATATCCGCAGTTACTATAAGGCTTCGTATAACCATTATTTGAAACAATAATATATGGGGATGAAAGGATTTCGACAGATTTGGTGAGCCTTGGTCAGCGAGTAGAGGAGTTGCACCTCTATAAAAGTAACACTTTAAAATTAACTGACAACAATAGATCAGTAGCTCTCGCTGCGTAATTAGCAGCTTGCGTTCTCCCAAAGAGTGCCACGGCTTTGGACAGAGCGTCGACTTAGTGGCGAACATGAACGATAGAGTGCCTCGGCTCTCGTCAGGTATTAGAGGATACCGTAGCGTATAGGCTGTTTGTCGCCGATACGTGAGGGGATAACTTAAACGATAAACTACACTCGTAGAACCCTTGGTAAGCCAATTTTGGACGCGGTTTCGATTACCGCCATCTCCACCAAAATATTAAAACCTCACATAGTACCTAACTATGTGGGGTTTTACTTATGTTTGCGTACTACTCACTACTACATACCGTACCACGGTTGGTAACAAGTTGGTAGCAGGTTGGTAACAAATATTCTATGTATGAATTGTGTTTACTGCATCAATTTTTGTCTTTAAATAAATATGAGTGTAAACTCTTTCTGTAAACGATTGAGCTGATTTGTGTCCGACTATCTCTTTTATAACACTTTCATTTACATTATGTATTGTCATTTGTGTAATGCAAGTGTGTCGAGCCTCATGCGTAGTGTGTTTCATCGATAATGAAGTTAATACACTTTGCTGTTGTTTTCTGTACCATACTGTATTGATATAATTTGCTTGCGAGGTAGTTTTGTGTATATCGCACTTTGCTATTGCCCCTATGACCTTTGGCGAGGTTATAGGGGTCTTTTTTATTTAATTGTTTTTAATAGACATCAAATGAAACGATTTCAGGTGATTCATTTGTGCCTGTTACTTTAAATTCACAGTCAACTTCTTGTGATGCGTTATAAGCATTTGTAATTGTTGCTGTACATTTTATTTTCCAAGTGTCTTTATTTTTACCACTTACTGCATATCCGTACATACCTGACATATAGTGCAATTTAAAGCCGTAAGGATATTGCTTTTTTCCGTATTCTTCCGCAGCTTGACAAGCTTCTATGTGTCCTAATTTGTTTTCAAGAGCGCTCGCTTCTTCTTGTACTTGCTTTTGGGAAGAAACATTTTCTTTCGTATTTATGAATAGTGTCACGGTTTTATCATCTTTATTGATGTCTTTGTACCGGGTAATAACCCATTTCTTCATTTGCTTTTTATCGTTAGAAAGCGTTTCTTCTACATAAGATGTATAATCGTTGTTGTCTTTTCCGTTGTCATAATAATATTTTGCCGTATATCCTAACTCATCAACTTTTGTCATAGCATCCGACAAAGGTTGATTTACAAGTGCCTCAATTTGAGTTTTAGCTTTTGCACTTTCGCTGTTCCCTGCATTTGAGCCTACTATGCCGATTACAGCGCAGATAATAACAAATATTATTATTGTAACTAAGCAACCGTGTTTTTTCTTTTTAGGCTTAACAGGTTGCTGAACAGGTGTTTGTGGTGTTTCTGTTATTGTCGGTGCTACAGTTGGCTGAATAGGAGGAGTTGGTTTTGGAGTGCTTTGGGGTAAATTGGCGAAATAATCAACTATTTTGTTTGCAGTAGAATTATTAAATTGATTAATTTCAAGTGCCACATATTTTGTGGATTGACCGTCTTTGCTTTTATATGTAAAAATTAAATATGGTGTTGTTTTATCAGTATTTGCTTTGTCACTTAACAAAGCTCCAATTTCATTAAAAGCAGTAGCTTCGGATGTGTTGCCTGCTTCATATTGGTTTAATATTTCACCGTTGGTTTTTATGCATACATTCATTAAGTTACTGAATGGTAAATCGTATTCATTTCCGTTTGTTTTGAATACTACTCGGTCGTTACACCAATACGCATTTACAATAGTTCCGTCTGCTAAAGGTAAACCGTTTAAGTGAGCAAATGTGCCCTCTATTAAATATCTAAAATTAACATCATTTGTACCCATAATTTTTCCTCCTCAATTTTATATTAGTTCAATAAACTTGTAAAGCCTACAGCCTTACCTAATATTCTAATGTTATTCATATCCTCCTTTGTATATACAAAAGGGGGATATTTTGTATTTTCGGGCTGAAGTACAACCTTATCTTCATATATGTAAACCCTTTTGAGTGTAGCCTCGTTGTCAATCAGAACGGCAGTTATTTTGCCATTATTAACTTGACTTTTTAATGCTGATTCTTCTTGTGACATTTCTTTTTAAATTCTTAATCTTTTTATACGGTCATACATTGTTTCGGACATTTAATCACTTCATTTGTCATCAATATAGCACAATGTTGACTGAACGTCAATAAAATTGAAAAAATTCAAAAAACTGTTGACGGACAGCTAACAAAAAAGATTAGAGGTGTATATTGATGGCAATGTTAATATGTTGAAAACGAAAATTATTGAAAAAAACATTGAAAAAAGAAGATTGCTGAATGTCTGGGCATTTCGCCGCCATCTCCACCACGTCGTCACGGACTGCATATCGTTCGTGACGACTTTTTTATTACTTTTTATAGATGAATTTCAAAAGAGTTAAGTAACCCACTTGCTACGAAACAGTACACTGTACTGTTTCTCCCAAATTCACAAGTGAATTTGGAGCCACGTGTCTCTTGTGCTTCGCACAATTCACTCCTTTCCCCAAAAAGCCTACGCTTTTCGGGGACCCCGATATTTATTTTTCTGTTTATATAGATAGTTTTTATTATGCTGTACATAATCATCCTGATAATGGCTGTTTAAGCCTTGGTGACTTAATCAATTTTCTTAAAAGGCAAAATATGTTAGGACTTGAAGCTATAGGAAAAAATGGTTATAATAGTTCTATAATTATAAAAACTTTTGAAAGCAATGTTGATGAATATAATGAGTTTATTTTAAATGAAATTGACAAGTTTGATAATGAGTATCCAGATTATAATGTTGAAAATGATTTTGACTTAGATAACGATTTTGTAAAATGATATTAAAAAAGGTGAAAAATATGGATTTGAAATCGTCAAAGGGTGAATATGTATTTGATGACAAGTTTAACCCCCAAAAAATAATAAGCGAAACTGAGAAAAAAATAACGCCACAAGAGGCTGAAAAACAAAGAAAAATCATATCGGAATTTTTAGAGAATATGAATAAATGAAGTAATTAAAGCACTTTACATTATGTAAGGTGCTATTTTTATGCCCAAAATCAGTAATCAAAAGCTGACACTTAATTGTGTCGGCTTCTTTTTATATTGACCTGTCGGAAGTCGAGAAAAGCCGAAAATTCAAAATTCTGATGGTGAAAGAAACACCGAGAACAAACTGAAAGGAAGATTGATTATGATTAACTTTTGAATAATAAAACTGTTGATATTGAAAGAAAAATTGTTTATAATGTAATAGCAAAATTAATGAACTTTTATTTGAAAGGGCTTATATGATAACTTCAAAAGAAATTGAGCATAATTACATAGAAATCGGTTATAACAAATGCAATATGAATATTGCAAAATGCTTTATTTTGGCTATTCTTGCAGGTGTGTTTATTGCGTTCGGCGGGCTTAGTTCCTCCGTTGCGTCTTGTATGATTGAAAATTCGTCGCTTGCAAAGCTGATTCAAAGTGTTGTCTTTCCGGCAGGCCTTGCAATGGTTGTCGCAGTCGGCGCAGAGCTTTTCACGGGCGATTGCCTAATCACAATATCAGTGCTTGAAAGAAAAACAAATGTGCTTAAATTTATTAGAACATTGATAATTGTTTATATCGGAAATCTCGTCGGAAGTATTCTTGTGGCTTTGATGGCGGTATACGGTCATACATTGTCTGCTTTCGACGGTGCGCTTGCGCAGAATATAGTTGATATTGCGGCTAAAAAATGCGAAATAGGCTTTGGCGACGCAATAATCAGAGGCATTTTGTGTAATGTTTTGGTTTGCTCAGCTGTTTGGATGTCAATGACGACAAAGAGTGCAGCAGGCAAAATTGTCGCTTTGTTTATGCCGATTATGGTCTTTGTAATCAGCGGCTTTGAACATAGCGTTGCAAATATGTTTTATATCCCTGCAGGCATTATGGCACTTAAGGAATATGGCGTAGAAGCTGAAGGTCTTAATTGGTTTAACTTTTTTATCACTAATGAGCTTCCCGTAACTATCGGCAATTTAATCGGCGGAATTTCCTTAAGCGTGGCGCTTTGGTTTACTCAAAGTCAAAAAGCAAAAAAATAATATATAATAAAAACACCTTTCGGCACTGCGGCTTGAAAGGTGTTTTGCTTTATGTTTATAAATCAATTTTGTTATTAAGCGTATATTTTTTATGATAATCTTTGCAATGTCTGTTTATACATATATTGACAATCGTATTATTTCCTGCTATTCTTTTAATACTAATAAAAAAGCATTACGAGGTTACGGTTACGAAAAAGTTGTTTGAAAAGCTGAAAAATAAATTTATTAATTTTTGCAAATGGGTGTGGAGCGAGTGCAAGGATTGGCATACACTTGCGCTTTTTGCTATAGTTGTTGTTTTGATGTATGCTCCAGTTTGGCTCGGATATATCCTTTATTTTGTGTTTAAATCAAAATGGGCAATGGGCGTTGCAAGCGCTTATTTGCTATTTTGGGCAGGTCCGTTTACTCCGTATTTTCCGCTTTGCATTGCGATTACATTGAGTTTAAAAAAGCTTATTGAAAAAATTAAGGGCAGGGGAGATAAAACTTCCGACGATAACAAGGAAAGTAAATAATTTTTTTAAGATTTTGAGAAGGTGAATTGTATTTTCTTTTTCAAAGTCTTTTTTTATTAACAAAATATGATAGAAAGCACTTGACAAGGGTGTTATTATATTCTTGTAAAAATAAAGGAGATGTTAAAAATGGTAAATAAGAAAAAACAAATTCCCGTTACTCTTTTAACAGGTTATCTCGGAGCAGGCAAAACTACTCTTCTTAATCACGTTCTTGCAAACCAAGAGGGATATAAGGTAGCTGTTATTGTTAATGATATCGGTGAAGTTAATATCGACGCTTCTCTTATCGCTAAGGGCGGTAATGTTACTCAAAAGGACGAAAATCTTGTTCCGCTTTCAAACGGCTGTATTTGTTGCACACTTAAGGTTGACCTTATGAAGCAGATTATTCAGCTTGCAACAAGCGGCAGATTTGATTATATTCTTATCGAGGCAAGCGGCATTTGCGAGCCGGGTCCTATTGCAGGTTCAATTTGTATGCTTGACGGAACAGATCCGAGAAGTGAACTTCCTGCAGTTTGTTATCTTGATAATATCGTTACGGTTGTTGACTCTCTTAGAATGGTTGACGAATTTCTTTCGGGTGACGCTCTTCTTAAAGAGGATAAGGACGAGGACGATATCGAAAATCTTCTTGTAGAACAGATTGAATATTGCACAACAATCGTTCTCAATAAGGTTGACCAAATCAGTGACGAGAATAAGGCAAAGGTGCTTAAGGTTATTAAAACCTTACAGCCTGAGGCTAAGATTATTGAAGCAACTTTCGGTGACGTTCCTGTTTCCGATATTCTTTCAACAGAAAGTTTTGATTATGAGAAAATTCTCAATTCACCGGGCTGGCTTAAGGCTATGGAGGGTGAAGAAGAGAACGAAGAGGAAGGCGAGAGCGAGGAATACGGTATCGGCACATTCGTTTACGAGTCGCTTCCTCCGCTTGACCAAAAGAAGTTTGAAAACTTTGTTTTTGCTCACTATCCTAAAGAGGTTATCAGAGCAAAGGGACTTTTCTGGATTGAAAATGACCCTCAAACGGCTTATATTTTCGAACAAAGCGGTAAGCAAAAAACCGCAACAGACGACGGTAAATGGATTGCTTGTATGCCAAAGCATCAGCAAGAGCAAATCCTTGCAATGAATCCTGATATCGCTGCCGCTTGGGACGAAAAGTACGGTGACAGGGTTAACAAAATTGTATTTATCGGTCAAAATATGGATAAAGAGGCTATCACAAAGGCACTTGATGCCTGCAAGGCTGAATAAGGATGAAAAAGTAACAGGACTGCGATTGTTTTTTCGCAGTCCTGTTTTTATGCGGATTTTTAATCGGGGTCCCCGAAAAGCGTTAGCTTTTTGGGGAAAAGGAGAAAGGAATGGAGTGTTTATTGTGAATTTTGCAAAAATTCATTCAAACACGGAATTTCTTTCGACGTAGTGTAGGGGCGACCATTGGTCGCCCGCAATCAGTTATTTATTATCTTTCAGTATTAATAAATACCCTGAGCCATCATGGCTTCTGCAACCTTTTCAAAGCCTGCAATGTTGGCGCCGGCAACAAGGTTGTAGCCAAGGCCATATTTCTCGGCAGCTTCAACGGAATGTTTGTGAATGTTAATCATAGCATTGTGGAGCTTTTCATCAACCTCTTCTGCTGTCCACGAAAGTCTTTGACTGTTTTGGCTCATTTCAAGACCTGAAACGCAAACACCGCCTGCATTAACAGCCTTTGACGGAGCAACAATAACACTGTCCATATCCGAAAGATAATTGAGTGCTTCCTCTGTTGTCGGCATATTTGCAACCTCAATGTAGTATTTTGTGCCGTTTGCAATGATTTGCTTAGCCTCTTTAATACCGATTTCATTTTGAGTTGCGCAAGGCATTGCTACGTCTACCTTAACGCTCCAAGGCTTTTGACCTTTATAAAAAGGAACGCCGAATTTGTCGGCATAATCCTCACATCTGTCTCTGCCGGAGGCACGCATTTCAAGTAAATAATTTATTTTTTCCTCGGTAATAATTCCGTCCTTATCGTAAATATATCCGTCAGGACCTGAAATTGTAACGGGAATTGCACCAAGCTCGGCAAGCTTTTTGCAAGCGCCCCAAGCTACGTTGCCGAATCCCGAAACTGCAACTGTTTTGCCTTTCAGCTTGTCATTCTCGTGCTTTAAAACCTCACAAAGATAATAAACTGCACCGTAACCCGTGGCCTCAGGTCTTATAAGCGAACCGCCGTAGGAAAGCCCCTTACCCGTTATAACGCCGTTTTCAAATGCGTCAGATATTCTTTTGTATTGACCGAATAAAAAGCCTATTTCACGAGCACCGACGCCGATATCACCAGCCGGAACATCAACGTTAGGTCCTATGTGACGATAAAGTTCTGTCATAAACGCTTGGCAAAATCTCATAATTTCGCCCTTGCTCTTTCCTCTCGGGTCGAAGTCGGAGCCGCCCTTTGCGCCACCCATAGGTAAGCCTGTAAGCGAGTTTTTAAATGTTTGCTCAAATCCGAGGAAATACATAATAGAGCTGTTTACGCTTGGATGAAAACGCAATCCGCCTTTGTAAGGACCGATGCTTGAATTAAACTGAACACGATAGCCTCTGTTAATTTGTGTTTTTCCGGCATCGTCAACCCAAGCAACACGGAATGTAATAAGTCTGTCCGGTTCAGCCATTCTTGTAAGCAAATCATCTTCAACATATTCCGGGTGCTGTTCAATTACTTTTTCAAGCGAACGAAAAACTTCTTTAACGCACTGTATGTATTCCGGTTTTGCATTATCTCTTCTTTCAACGGTTTTGATTACATTTTCAATGTATTCATTCATTTTCATTTACCCCTTTTTATGAAAATTTATCGAGTGAGTAGCCACTCACCCTATATTAATATTAACATTAATAAATGAAAATTCAAGATGCTTTTTGTAATTCTGTTGAAAATATATAAAAATATTTATGAAACTAATGTAACGGCAAAAAAAGAAAGTGCCCAAATTAGGACACTTTCTAATACTTTATTACAGTTGATTTTTGTTTACTTTTTGTGCAATTTTAAAATGCACCGAGTGCTTGGAGCAAAAGTATTGCAAGAAGCACAGGAGCAACTACTTTTACCATACCGATATAGATATATTTTCTGCCAAATTTTTCTCCGTTTTTCGTAACCTCATCAATAACGGTTTTTGGCTTTGCAACCCAACCGATAAGAATACATGTGAGAATTGCAACAATCGGCATAAGAATATTGTTGCTGACGTAGTCAAAGATATCAAGAATTTGACCTACAGCACCGGTAGGAAGCTTTAGTTCAAAGTAGAATACGTTGTATCCAAGGCAAACTATTATGCCGAGAACAACAGCATAAACAGTAACGAGAACAGCACTCTTTTTTCTGCTCAATTTGAACTTGTCCATAATACTTGCAACAATCGCTTCCATAATTGATACAGAAGATGATACTGCCGCAAAAATAACCATTAAGAAGAAAACTATGCCTATAACTATTCCGACTTTGCCCATTTGATTAAATACCTTAGGAAGTGAAATGAACATAAGTCCCGGTCCGGCGCTCATACCCTCTGTTCCTGCAAATACGTAAACAGCAGGGACAATCATAAGGCCGGCAAGTATAGCAACTACAGTATCAAAAATTTCAATTTGGTTAATTGATTTGTTGATATTTGTTTTGTCAGGAACGTATGAGCCGTAAGCAACCATAATACCCATGGCAACGCTGATTGAATAGAACAGCTGGCCCATAGCATCCATAATTACCAAGAAAAACTGCTTAAATGTTACTCCCTCAAAATTAGGAATTAAATAAAGCTTTAATCCTTGAAGTCCTGTTCTTGTGATTCCTGTTGCTTCGTCTGTATATTTAAGAGTAAGTGAAAAAATAGAAATTCCTATAATAAGAATAACAAGTATCGGCATAAGAATTTTGCCCATTTTTTCAATACCCTTGTCAACACCGCCGAGTACAACACCTGCCGTTGCGGCAATGAATACCAAAAGCCAAATTATAGGCTCACTTTTGCCTGAAATAAAGTTGCTGAAATAGCCGTCTTGCGCCGCAAGCGTACCTTTGCCGGAAATAAAATCTATGAAATATTTAAATACCCAACCGCCGATAGCACAGTAATAAGGTAAAATAATTATGGGTACGAGCGTTGCAAGTGAACCCAAAAATCCAAATTTCTTATTGATTTTTCCGTAAGCAGTAAGCGGACTTTGCTTTGTTTTTCTTCCTATTGCAATTTCGGTTATAAGAAGTGTAAAACCAAATGTAACTACCAAAATCAGATAACAGAAAATAAATAAGCCACCGTTATCCTTTGCCGCTAAATAGGGAAATCGCCAAATGTTTCCAAGTCCTACCGCACTTCCTGCCGCTGCAAGAACAAAACCGATAGAGCCTGAGAAACTTCCTCTCTTTTTCTCAGTCATAATTGTCTCCAATCAAAATATAGAATAATGCATTTATTATACATTAATTAAAAATATTTATCAAGCCACCGCAGTAACACATTAAAGCGATAAATTGATAAACATTAAATAAAAGGAATTGAAAAGCGCATTAAGTATGAATTTCAATTCCTTTTATAATTTTACGGTTTTATTGAATTTTATTCAAAGCTTTATTAATTTTCGCTGTTAGCCATAAGCTTTTCACGTTTTTCCTCAAGCTCTTTTTGAGCTTGTTCCTTAACCTTACCTGTGTAATTGTTAAAGAACATAGGAATGATTGTGAGAAGGAAGCCGACAGCAGGAACGATTGTAACAAGTGCTAAAAGCATCTTTTGAGTATCAACCGATTGCTGGAAGAAAATCTGTCTGCCTGCATTGTCAACAAGTGATTTGTCAACTGCCTTAAAGTCGGTGCCGTCAAGGATCTGACCGAATACAAAGGTTGCAACAGCGGCATTAACTTTTGAAAGGAATGTTTGGAATGCGAAGCAAACACCCTCCTGTCTTTCACCTGTTTTCCATTCAAGATAGTCAACAGAATCGGCAATGAGCGCATAGGTGATAACGTTGTAAATACCAAGCGGAAGACCCATAAGGAATAAGAATACCCAAAGAACATAAATATTAGCCTTTGTAACGTCCTGAGCCATAACAACATAGCAAAGAGCGTGAACTACAAGACCGAATAATGCCGAGCCGATGTAAATTTGCTTGAGCGAAAACTTCTTTCTGAGCATAGGGAAGATAGCCATTGCAGGCACCATACCTACACCGATTGCGACCGTAAGAGTTGTTACGATAGTTCCACGAGGAATCCAAAAGTCGTAAGCAGCTGCTGCGTCAACATTAGGCACAAGCGTTGATTGAGCGCCCGGTAAGAAGTCTTGGAAAATTTGGGTAAAGTTTGTATAGTTTTGAATAATAATGTAGTTTCCGATATAGTCAGCACACTGGTTTGCAGTTACCATTGTTGAACCTAAAATTGCGGCGAAAATAACAATGATGAGAAGTCTGTTTTTGCCGAGAACTACAAATGTTTCCTTAAATGAAGGAGTATGGTCCATCTTAGGTACTCTTTCTTTAGATACAAAGAAAATGAGTATTGAAAGACCGCAACCCAAAAGTGCAAAAATAACACCGCTTAAGAAAAAGCCTTTTGTGTAACCCATATTGCTTTGATAAAGAATAGGAACAAGAAGAGCAGGAAGTATTCCGCCGAATGTTGAGCCTAAACGAGCAGTAGAGATAAATGATGTTCTTTCACTTTCAAGCGGAGTGATTACTGATGAAAGTCCCCAGAAAGGAACGTCCTGAACAGTAAATGCCACACCCCAAAGAATGTATGTTACAAGAGCCCAAACAAAAGCTGCTGTTGAGCCCTCTTTAAACGGGGCAGAGAAAAGAGCAATTGTTGTTATTGCAATCGGAATAGGAGCAAATAAAAGATAAGGTCTCATTTTGCCCCATTTTGATTTTGTTCTGTCAACAATCATACCCATTACAGGGTCATTAAGTGCGTCAAACACACGTCCGATAAGAATAATTGTTGTGCCTTGCTTTAATGTAAGTCCCGCACCGTTTTGGAAAAATACGAGTGTGAACATTGACATAAGGGTATAAATACCCGAACGACCGAACGCACCGACAGTAAAGCAAATGCGCTCTTTCATAGTTAAATATTTTTTTGTTTCAGCCATTTATTTTCTCCTTTTAATTACTGCCGGCAAAATAACCGGCGCTTCCTCTTGAGCGTTTTGCATTTGCTTTAAAAGTAAAAACTTAAGCTCCTGCCTTATATGTGCGTACCTTGGATCTTTTATAAGATTGTTTTTCTCATTCGGGTCTTTTTGCAAATCATAAAGATAATTTTCAAAATAAACCTTGGATTTATGGTGAACATAGCCTGTTATAGCGGCGTCACGCACTTCATATTTGAATCTGTCAGTTCTGACTGCACGTGAATTTGAAGCCTCGCTAATCTGTATAAATACACAGTCACGCTTGTCGTCGGGATTGTCTACCTGCTTGCCGAGGTCAACGCCCATATACGTTTTCGGAATAGGAATATTTGCCATAGAAAGAAGCGTAGGCGGTAAATCAATAAGTGATGAAAGCCTTTCTTCTTTCTTGCCGCCGACAAATTTGCCACCCTTAATAATCAAAGGAGTGTGAGTTGCGCTTTCGTGGCAGCTTCTTTTGTATTCTGGATTTCTTGTTTTAAAATGACTGCCGTGGTCAGATGTGTAAATGATAATTGTATCGTCATATATTCCGAGTTCCTTAAGCTTTTCTACAAGTCTGCCGACATTGTAGTCAAGCCTGTTAATTGCAGAAATATAATCGGGATACATTTCTTTGTAATTACCCTTTAAAAATGTTAAATCATCCGGCAAAGGATAATCTTTGTATTTTTCAACAGTCGGCTTGTAGCCCTCATACGTGTGATGGTCGTTTTGATGATGTGGCTCTAATTGACTTACAAACATAAAAAATGGCTTGTCTTTATCCCTTTTGTCTAAAAATTCAAGCGCATAATCATTTATGCAGTCAGCCCTGTAACCCTTGAAATCGAGCTTGTTTCCGCTTTCGTCAAAGATATAGCCGTCATAACCGTGAGACGTGAATTCAAGAACATCAGCACCTCTGAAATATTGATATTCTCCCTGCTTTTCTCTCGGAATTGCAGTGCTTTCACAGTGTAATCCAACACCCGGAAGCCTGTTTGAAGCCAAGTGCCATTTACCTATGTAAGCTGTTTGATAGCCTGCTTCATTAAAATAATGTGCAAGCGGTTTAATGTTACTCGGAAGCGGAATACCGTTCCAATAACAGCCGCATTGCGTTGCGTAAACACCCGTTTGCAGGCAAGCCCTCGCCGGTCCGCAGACGGGCTGGCAGGTAAAGTTGTTTTCATACTTTATGCCTTCTTTTGCGAGGGCACAAAGGTTGGGCGTTACATCTTCATTAACCGTGTCCCAGCGCTGCTGGTCGGAAAAATAGAAGATAATGTTTTTCTTTCCCATAAATTTCCCCTTATATTTTTTATGCTATAAATCCGACAACTGCGTTGTAAAAATTAACAACTGCAATTGCGGCAACAACTGTTGTAAAAACAGTTTTAATTACTTTTTCATTTCCTTTTTTATTCATTTTAGCACCTAAAAGTCCGCCGACTACCGCACAAATAATTGCAACAATAAGCGTTGCAATGTCAAATTCTGGTATTGTGTGAGTAACTCCTAAGGTGATAAGTTTTGAAAGCTGGCTGAAAAAAATAGTGCCTACGCTGTAAACTGCTGCTTCCTTAACCGTCATTGAGAAGAAAAGAGCAAGAAATGCAACGTTAATAGGTCCTCCTCCTACACCTAAAAAAGAAGCAATAAAGCCAAGCGAAAGACCTACAAGAATAATGCAAATAGGATTTTTAACCTTGAAGCTTTTTGCATTTTTTAAATTTATATAGACAACGGATGCAACAAGCAAAATGCCTAAAATTAAGCCTTGAAGGCTTTTTAATTTACTGTTGTCAAATAATGTAAGAAGATAATCAAATAACCTTGAGCCAAGTATTCCGCCTATAACAGCACCGGCAGATAATGAAACAATCAGCTTGAAATCAATTTTCGTTTTAGATTTAATATGCTTAATTGTAGAGCTTATGCTCATACTGAAAACAGCACAGGCTGAATAAAAATTAACAATGCTGATAGGGTCCTTTCCTATAAGGTCAAGAAGCGGCTTTATTATTACTCCTCCGCCAAGACCTACATACGCACCCATAAAAGTGGCAAATATAATAATTATACCATATAATACAGTTGTCAATTTGATTCATCTCACTCTTTGAAAAAATACGCTTTGAATATTATATAATAAAACAATTGTTAAGTCAATTGAATTAAAACATTATCAACTTATTACGGCATAAAAGTTGCTTTCCCATGCAGGAATGTAAACACTGTGCCTGAAATAAAGCATGTATTTATCATTTAAACTCAATATTTTCTTTCCAAGTGCAAATAAATCCTCATTTCTGTGATAAGCGCAAACATAAAGCTTTGGCAAATATGTTTTTATGATTCTTTTTGCACCGTCAAGCGCCTTCATTTCCGAGCCTTCAATATCCATTTTTATCATAGTAACAGGGCAGTCAATTAACGAGTCGATATCAGTTACTTTTACGGGTACTCCGCTTGCCGAAATATGCGAATTTCTGCTCTGCTCCTTTGCAAAAATAAGGGTATCTTTTTCGTTCCAAGCGCCCATATTATAGGTCTCCAAATTCTTCATTTCAGCCGTGTTTTTGATTAACTTTTTATAGCTTTTTGCATCAGGCTCAAGCGCAATTATTTTGTTGTATTTTCCCTTTGTGTAGGCGGTAAATTCTCTTATTGTATCGCCGTCATAAGCCCCTAAATCAACGATTGATTCACTATCGTTCAGCCTTAATATATTCCTATAAATACTCTCTTTGTCACAAAATGAATTTAAAAGATAATCCACCTTGCCTGACACCTTGAAATTGAGTATGTCAATATAGTCTTTTTTGCTTTTTTCGTCTGCTAAATGTTCGTAAACAAAATCAAAATCATCATTGTGTTCTTTAACATATTCTCTGGTAAAAAGTCCGCCGCCTGCAACGGGAACATCAGGAGCAAAAACCTTGTGCTCACTGTTGATTTTTTTAATGTTTTCGATAACGTTTTCAAGGTGTGTTGCAAATGCCAAAACTACGTTGAAATCATCGTATTTTTCGCAAACTTCGCTGTATTTAAGCACCTTGTAGCCTAAAAATGAATGACCTCTCACAAATTCATCGCTTGCAAATATCTCGCTTACCGTGATTTGGTAGGTGTTAAGCGTTGAAATTATTTTTTCAGCCCCGTTTCCCATTCCGTAAATCATAACGGGTTTGCCGTCTTTTTTTAAAAAATCCCAAACATTTTCTTCTTTTATTCTTTCAATCATTGCTTTGCTCCGCATATATTTAATGCAATGATTATATCATAAAATATTGCTCTTTACAAATGCTAAAAAGTATTATATAATATTTTTTGATTTAAAAATAACTATTTTAAAATTTGAGGGGGAATATGCCTATATGGGCAGTGCCTTTAAAAATCTGTTTAAAAAAGAAAGTTCAACAGAGGATGAGATTAAACAGCTTGTTGAGGAAGATGAACAGGTAGGTCAGCTTGAAAAAAATCAAAGAGAAATGATTAATAATATTTTTGAGTTTGACGATTTGGATGCAGGGGACATAATGACCCACAGAATTGATATAAATGCGCTTGATTGCAATTTGAGTATTGAAAAAGCCGTGGAACTTGCTATTGAGTACGGCAATTCACGTCTGCCTGTTTATGATGAAGACCTTGACCGTATCTGCGGTGTGCTTTATGTTAAAGATTTGCTTAAATTTGTCGGCAAGCCTATTTCAAATGGCGAAAAGCTTTTGTCATATACAAGAAAGCCGCTCTTTGTGCCGGAGTCTATGCCTTGCGGCAAGCTTTTTGCCAAAATGACTGAAGCAAGAGTTATGCTCGCAATAGTTATTGATGAATACGGCGGCACGGCCGGTCTTGTTACTATGGAGGATATATTGGAAAGCATAGTAGGCAATATTTGTGACGAATATGACGGCGAGGAAGAGCAAAGTATAACTAAGATTAATGACAGTACATTCACTTTTGACGGTTTTGCGGATATTGACGATGTATCAAAAGCGCTTGGTATTCAAATCCCCGACGGCGATTACGACACGATAGCAGGCTTTGTTATCACTCTTTTGGGCTATCTGCCAAGTGAAGATGATAAAAAGGTACATACTGTTAAATATGATAATCTTGTTTTTACCGTTTTGGATGTAAAGGACAGAAGAATCGGTAAGATTAAAGTTGAAAAAGTAGAAGTTGAAAAATAAGGCGAAAATATGGCAGAACAAATTATAGAATTTGAAGCTATGGAACAGGCAGTCAGCCTATTCGGCAGCTTTGATGAAAATGTTAAACTTATTGAAAATGAATATGACGTTTCAATTATTTCACGTGGTTCTGAACTGAAAGTTATGGGTGACGTCGAAAATGTTGATAAAGCGGCAAGAGCCTTGCGTTCAATGCTTGCTATGATTAATAAGGGTGAAAGCCTGACAGAGCAAAATGTTCGTTATGTTTTAACTCTTGTTAATGAGGGCAATGAAGATAAAATAGCGTCAATGAGCAGCGGCTCGATTTGTATTTCGTCCAAGGGCAGACCCATTAAGCCTAAAACGCTCGGTCAAAAAAGATATTGCGACGCTATATTAAATAATACAATTACATTTGGTATCGGCCCTGCCGGAACCGGCAAAACGTATCTTGCCGTTGCAATGGCAGTTACGGCTTTTCGTGCCAAAGAAGTGGATAGGATTATTTTAACCCGTCCGGCTGTTGAGGCAGGCGAGAAGCTTGGCTTTTTGCCAGGTGATTTGCAAAGCAAGGTTGACCCTTATTTAAGACCGCTTTATGACGCCCTTTTTGATATGCTCGGCGCTGAAAATTTTCAGAGATATCAGGAACGTGGTGCGATTGAGGTTGCACCGCTTGCTTATATGAGAGGCAGAACTCTTGATGACAGTTTTATTATTCTTGATGAAGCGCAAAACACCACGCCTGAGCAAATGAAAATGTTTTTAACCCGTTTGGGCTTTAATTCGAAAATGGTTATAACGGGTGATATAACTCAAATAGATTTGCCTGACGGTAAAAAATCAGGATTAAAAAAAGTAATGCACATTCTTCGCAATGTCAACGATATAGCAATTTGCAAATTTGATAAAAAGGATGTTGTAAGGCATAAGCTTGTGCAGGATATAGTTAATGCTTACCAAAAATACGAGGAGGATAAGAACAATGGACGCAGTTAAAGTAGTAATTTCAAATGACCAAAAAGCAGTTAAAATTCCAACGGGAATAAGAATGTTAATCAGACGTTGCTGTCATGCCGTTTTAGAACTTGAAAATTTTGAAGGATCGGCAGAAGTGAGTGTTCGCTTTGTTGATAACGAGCAAATAAGAGAACTTAATAAGCAGTATCGCAATATCGATAAAGAAACAGATGTTCTTTCTTTTCCTCTCGGTGAAAACGGAGAATACGATATAAACCATGATACAGGTGCTAAGCTTTTGGGCGATATAGTTATTTCCGTTCCTAAGGCAGTTGAGCAGGCTGAAATGTATAATCATCCTCTTCAAAGAGAAATCGGATTTTTAACAGTCCACTCAATGCTTCATCTTTTGGGATATGACCATGAAAACGGCGGTCTTGAGGCGGTACATATGCGTGAAAAGGAAGAAACCGTACTTACACAAATAGGCTGGAAGCGAAATAACAGCTACTATATGGGAGACGAATAATGACAAAAACAGCTTTTGTAGCTATTGTAGGCAAGCCGAATGTAGGCAAATCATCATTGCTTAATAAAATGCTCGGTCAAAAAATTGCAATAGTATCATCAAAACCGCAAACCACAAGAACTAAGATTATGGGCGTGCTCACTAAAGGCGAAACTCAGCTTGTATTTACAGATACACCCGGATTTCATAAAGCGCATAATAAGCTTGGTGAAAAAATGAACGAAGCAGTCGGCGACACGGTAGGCGGTGTTGATGCTTGCCTTTTTTTGACAGAGCCGAGAGGTGAACTTAACGAGCAGGAACTCCAGCTTCTTGAAATGTTTAAAAAGCAAAAAATGCCGGTTATTCTTGCTATTAATAAAATTGATATGATAAACGATAAAGAGGAACTTTTTAAAAGAATTGTTTATCTTACCTCGTTTTATGATTTTACGGCGGTCGTTCCTGTCAGCGCTACCGAAGGCGACCATGTTGACGAGCTTATTGACGAACTTGATAAGCTTGCTTTTGAATCGCCTCACTTTTTCCCTGACGACACCTTGACCGACCAGCCTGAAAGAGTGCTTGCGGCTGAAATTATAAGGGAAAAAATACTTCGCTTAATGGATAAAGAAATTCCTCACGGTATCGCAGTAGCGGTTGAAAAAATGCGTGAGCGTGACGATAAAGATATCCTTGATATAGATGCAACAATTTATTGCGAGCGTGAAAGCCACAAGGGTATGGTAATAGGCAAAAACGGCTCAATGCTTAAAAAAGTTTCTACCTATGCAAGGCAGGACCTTGAACGTTTTTTCCAAATTAAAGTTAATCTTCACTGTTGGGTAAAGGTTAAAGAAGATTGGAGAAACAGGGAAGGTCTTATTCATAATTTCGGTTTAGACAATAAATAATAAATTCCAAATTTTCACACGCTTATATTTATCATCGTAGTATAAAATAAAAAGGGTGATATTTTATGATAAACAGCGAGTGGAATGATTTTTGGAATTCGGGTAAAATCGACGATTATTTAAAATTTAAACAGACGGAAAATCAATATTACGGCATTAATTGGGAAGTGCGCAATGGCAAAGACGAAGGGACTTGTAATAAAAGAGCAAACAGTTGGGGAGAGTGACCGTTTAGTTACTCTCCTTACTGCTGATTATGGGCTTGTTAATGCTTTTGTAAGAGGTGCTAAGCAACTGAAAAACAGACTTGCCGCTTCAACCTCCCTTTTTGCATACAGCGAATTTTCAATTTATCAGGGCAAAAACGCTAACGTTGTTGACGGCGCTAATCCTATTGAAGTTTTTTTTGATTTGAGAAAGGATATTGAGCGTCTTGCGGTTGCGCAGTATTTTGCTCAGCTTGCTTTTGAACTTGCTAATGAAGGTCAGCCTGAGGAAGAAATGCTCAGTGTGATTTTAAATTCTTTTCATCTTCTTTGCAAAGGAGAAAAGGCGATTATTCAGATTAAATCTGTGGTTGAATTCAGATTGATGTCGCTTTCGGGTTATATGCCTAATATTTTAGCTTGCGCAAACTGCGGTACATATGAAACCGATATTATGTATTTTGATACGCTTGAGGGCTGTATTTATTGCGAAAATTGTCAAAAAATCGGCGCAATTGCCTGCCCTAAAAATGTTATAACGGCTGTAAGGTTTATTTGCCTTACCGAGCCTAAAAAAATATATTCTTTTTCACTGAGTGAGAAAAATCTTGAATTACTTTCTAAAATAAGCGAGCAATACGTTTTGTCACGTATTCAAAAACGGTTGCCCACTCTTGAATTTTATAAATCAGTTAAATTATAAAAGGTAAATACTTATGAATAAAAACCATAAAACACTTGAACTTGACTTGATTCTTGAAAAGCTTGCCGCCGAGTGCTCATGCGATGACGCTAAGGATTTGGCAAGAGGGCTTAAACCTGCAGGCGATATGGCAGAGGTTGAAATGCTTTTGCAGCAAACAGAGGACGCATTTTCACTTCTTGCCCGCTTCGGCGGTCCGTCATTTTCGGGTCTTAAAAATGTAAATAATTCTCTTCACAGGGCGGCAGCAGGCGGTTCGCTTAACCCTAAGGAACTTTTGGATATTGCTTATTGTTTGCGTGCATTAAGAACTCTTGACGAGTGGCGCAACCATTCAAGCGGGGTTAAAACAAGCCTTGATTTCTTTTTTGAAGGCATAACCTCCAATAAATATCTTGAAACCAAAATATTATCCTGCATCGTCAGCGAGGAGGAAATTGCAGATAAAGCGTCGGATACTCTTTTTGACATAAGAAAGAAAATCAGGTCAAAAGAAAACTCAATAAGGGAAAAACTTGATTCTCTTATTCATTCATCTCATTATCAGCAGTTTTTGCAGGAGGCGATTATTACCCAGCGTAACGGCAGATTTGTTGTCCCCGTTAAGGCTGAATGTAGGGGCAACGTTCCCGGTCTTGTTCACGATACTTCGTCAACAGGCGCAACCGTTTTTATTGAACCTGCCTCTGTTGTTGACGCTAATAATGACATTAAGGTGCTCCAAGGTAAAGAGCGAGATGAAATAATGCGAATTTTATATGAACTTTCGGCTGAGTCGGGCGATTTTGCCGAGTCGATTAAACATTCGTATGAAAGCGCAATAAGGCTTAATCTTATTTTTGCCAAGGCTCACCTTGCATATAAAATGAAGGCTACTAAACCTATTCTTAATAACGAGGGCATAATCTGTCTTAAAAAGGCACGTCATCCGCTTATTGACTCTAAAAAGGTTGTTGCAACTGATATTGCGCTTGGCGACGAATACGATACACTTGTTATCACCGGTCCTAATACAGGCGGTAAAACCGTATCGCTTAAAACGCTCGGCCTTTTAACTTTGATGACTATGTGCGGGCTTTTTATTCCGGTAGCTGATATGTCAAGAGTTTCTGTGTTTAATAATATTCTTGTCGATATCGGCGATGAGCAGAGCATTGCGCAATCTCTTTCAACCTTTTCATCTCATATGGTTAATATCATTGATATAATGAAAAAAGCAGATGATAAATCGCTTATTTTAATAGATGAACTTGGCGCAGGTACTGACCCGGTTGAGGGTGCGGCACTGGCTGTATCTATTATTGAAGCGCTTAGAGAAAAGGGAGCAATTATTGCGGCAACTACTCACTATGCCGAACTTAAAGCTTATGCTCTCGATACTCCGGGTGTTACAAACGGCTGCTGCGAATTTGACATTGAAACGCTCCGCCCGACCTATAAACTTTTGATAGGTGTTCCCGGCAGGTCAAACGCTTTTGCTATTTTGAAGCATCTTGGTATGACTCAAGATGTTATTGATAATGCTAAGGCAATTGTAGGTTCCGATAATCGTGACTTTGAAGCTGTTCTTGAAAAACTTGAAGCCTCACGTCACGCTCTTGAAGAGGAACGCAAGATTGCCGAGGAAATGACCGAAAGGGCAAGAAAAATTGAGGAAAAAGCGCAGTCTGAGATGGATAAGATAGAAACTCTTAAGGCTCGTGAACTTGATAAAGCTAAGCGTGAGGCGCAAAAGCTTATTGATGCCGCCGAACGAAAGTCAAGTCAATTTCTTCTTGAACTTGATAAACTGAAAAAAGAACAGACATCGTCTAATGCGACTGAAATTGCACGCAAAACACGCAGAGCGGTTAAGGCGCAAATGGGTGAAATGGACGACCTTATTAATCCTAATGAGCTTGCTGATAATTGGGATTATGACTATAAATTGCCACGCAATCCCGTACCCGGTGACAGAATTGTTATAAAAGGTATCGGCGAAGGTGAGGTTCTTGAGTTTAAAAATAATAATGTTTTTGTTAAATCTGGCTTGCTTAAAACACGTGTTAAGCTTTCGGATATTATGATTCTTGATAAGCCAAAGAAAAAGCCTGTTAAAACACAACATAATGTATATCGCACTTCTTCCCGTGCAGATGCCGATGTTAAAACGGAAATAGATATGAGAGGGGAAACTGTTGATGAAGCTTTATCCGAACTCGGACTTTTTATTGACAGATGTGTGCTTAATAATATTGAAGAAATAAGAATTATTCACGGTAAGGGTACGGGTGCACTCAGAAGCGCTGTTACCGATTATCTTAAAACTCACCCAAATGTGTCGGAATACCGACTCGGTCGATATGGCGAGGGCGAAAACGGCGTTACTATCGCTAAGCTTAAATAACGGAGAAAATTATGGCAGACGAGCTTGAAAATTTAACAGGTGTTGTTGAGGGCATTACTTACAGAAACGAGGCTAACGGCTACGCTGTCATCGAGGTTAAAACCGGTGACGAATTTGTTACCGTTGTGGGCGTTTTGGGCGATATTACTGTCGGGGAACAAATTGTCTTTCAAGGTGAGTGGACTATGCATCCAAACTTTGGCAGGCAGTTTAAATCTGTTCGCCTGACCCGCAGCCGCCCTGCCGATGCTTCTGGCATGCATCGTTTTCTTGCAAGCGGTATTATTAAAGGTATAGGTGAGGCAACGGCAACCAAGATAGTGGAAAAATTCGGCTCAAATACATTTAATGTGATTGAAAACGAGCCTGAGCGCCTTGCTGAAATTAAAGGAATTTCAAAATCTAAAGCTAAGCGGATAAGCAAGGATTTTAAAATGCAATTTGCCGCAAGGGACGTTATGAACGGTCTTGCAGAGCTTGGATTTAATCAGCAGGAAGCTTATGATATTTACAGCGTACTCAAAAGTGATTCGCTCGATATAGTTAACGAAAATCCTTATGCGCTTGTTTCTCTTGTCGGCAGTATTGATTTTGCAAGGGCAGACGAGATTGCCATGAATATGCAGCAGGCACCTCCTTTTGATTATAGGTGCCAAGCCGGTGTTACATATATTGTCAGGCATAATCTTTTTAACGGCCATACGTGCTTACCGAGAAACAGCATTATAAAGCCGGCAATGCTTCTTTTGGAATGTAATGAGGACGAGGCTGAAATTGCGATTGACAATGCGATTGATGCAAAGCAACTTGTTGAGGAAAATATTGACGGTAAAGCGTTTCTCTTTTTGCCTGAAATTTACGAGGCAGAATCCGGCATTGCCGAGCGTATAAAGGTTATGATTGAATATCCGCCTGCTCCTAAGGAAATTTCACCTGCCGAAATTGACGCTTTTGAAAAGACTAATAATATCACTTTTGATGAAAAGCAGAGAGAAGCTATTGAAATTGCCGTTAATAAAGGACTTCTTATTTTAACAGGCGGCCCCGGTACGGGTAAAACAACGACGGTTAAGGGTATTATCACTCTTATGGAAAACAGAGGGATTGATGTTGTGCTTGCCGCACCTACGGGCAGAGCTGCTAAAAGAATGACAGAGCTTACAGGTAAAGAGGCTAAGACCATTCACAGGCTTCTTGAGGTTGAATATAAAGATGGCGCCACCGAGCCAAGCTTTGCTCATAATCTTAAAAATCCGCTTGAATGCGATGCAGTAATTGTTGATGAACTTTCAATGGTCGATGTTACTGTCTTTTCAGCGCTTTTGGACGCTTTGCCGCTTTCCTGCCGCTTAATTATGGTGGGGGACAAAAATCAACTTCCACCTGTCGGTGCAGGAAATGTACTTGCTGATTTGATTAAAAGCGAGCTAATCGGTGTTGTAAGCCTTGATAAAATTTTTCGTCAGGCAATGAAAAGTAAAATTGTTTCAAATGCTCATAGGGTAGTAAACGGCGAGATGCCTGTTTTTGATAACAGCGTTGATTCCGATTTCTTTTTACTTAGGGAAAATTCAAAATATAATGCAGCGGGGAAAATAGTAAATCTTGTAACTGACAGAATACCTTCAGGCTATGGGCTTGACAGTGTACGGGATATTCAAGTGCTTTGCCCAAGCCGTAAAGGTGAGGTTGGAACTGAAAATATAAATGCGCTTTTGCAGGCAAAGCTTAATCCGCCGTCTTACGAAAAAAACGAAATTAAATATAAAGGCTATACCTTGCGTGAAGGCGATAAGGTTATGCAAATTAAAAATAATTATGATGTTCCTTGGTTTAAGAACGGCGAAAACGGCACGGGAGTTTTTAACGGGGACATAGGAATACTTACACGTATTGACCGTGCAAACGATATTATTAATGTTCGCTTTGATGATAAAGAAGCTATGTATAGTATTGAAAATGTTAAGGAAATTGAACTTGCTTATGCTATGACCGTGCATAAAAGTCAGGGCAGCGAGTTTGCGGCGGTCGTTTTGCCAACCATTGCAACCCCGCCCAAGCTTTCATATAGAAATTTATTTTATACCGCTTTAACCCGTGCCCGTAATTTACTTATTATTGTCGGGAACGAGGCTTCGGTTAAGGCAATGGTTGATAATGATAAAAAAAGCAGACGTTACAGCGCACTTGTTCATTTTTTATCTGTTGACAATGTTGCTTTTTTTAAGTAACATAATATAAAGTTAAAAATTTGTGATTAATTAGGAATGTTAAATATGTTTGGTTATGATTTGGGAATAGATTTAGGCACAAACTCTATAGTTATTTCTGTTGTAGGAAAAGGCGTTGTTTTAAGTGAGCCGGCTTACGTTGCCTATGACGTTAATAAGAGCGAAATGCTTTATGCCGGTAAGCGTGCTTATTACCTTGAAGGCAGAGAACCTGTCGGCGTAAGCGTTATTCAGCCTATTAAAAGCGGAAATGTAAGTAATTACGACCTTGCCTGCCAAATGGTAGAATATTTTATGAATAAGGTCCTTAAAAAGAATATATTTAAACCGAGAATAGTTGCGTCCGTTTCGTCTGACAGCACAGACGTTGAAAGAAGAACGCTTATTTCAGTTTTGATTTCGGCAGGTGCTCGCTCTGTTTGCCTTGTTGAGCAGCCTCTTTGCGCTGCTTTTGGCGCCGGTATTGACCCTCTTAATCCCACAGGTGTGTTTGTTATTGATGTCGGTGCAGGCTCAACAGATATGGCAGTTATCAGCCAAGGCGCTATGAGCCAAAACGAAACAGTCAAAATCGGCGGTGATGATTTTGACGAAGCTATTGTAAAATATCTTAAAGAAAAGCATGGGCTTCTTGTAGGTCTTAGGACTGCCGAGGATATTAAGAAAACTGTCGGTTCTGCCGTAATGCGGGATACGGATGTTACTATGAATGCTAAGGGAAGAAATGTTCTTTCGGGGCTTCCAAAGGTTGTTGAAATAACAGGTAATGAAATTTGTGCTTGTTTTGGCGAACTTCTTGATGAAATTATGACAGTTGCCAAGTCTATGTTTGAGCGTACCTCTCCTCAACTTGTGGCTGATATTACAAATTCAAGCGTTCTTTTAACAGGCGGAATGTCACAACTTTTCGGCCTTGACAAGCTTATTTCTCAAACGCTTAATCTCGATGTAACAATTCCTGTCAGGGCTAATCTCTGCGTGTCAAAGGGATGCGAACTCGCACTTAAAAAGATGCATATTCTTGACGGCTACGGTTATTCGTTTAAAACTAAGGAAGAGGTCAGAATCAGATGATTCAAATTTATTACGGCTTTGGCAAGGGAAAAACAACTGCCGCAATCGGGCAAGGTATGAGAGCTAAAGGCGCAGGAAATACCGTTACCCTTGTTCAGTTTTTAAAGGATAATAAATCAAGCGAGTTGTCAGTTTTACCGTTTGACATTTTCAATGCACCCGATACTTTGCCGTTTAATCCGGGTAAAGAATATCAGGCATGGGTTGACAGTGCGATTGACTATATAATAACTTCAAAAAGCAATATGATTATCCTTGATGAATTTCTCGACGTTATTGATTCGTTTGTTCCGGCTGATAAAGCACTTGGTATTCTTGATATGCTCGACGGCAGGGAAATTGTTATCACAGGTCATAAGAAAGTTGAAAAGCTTTTTGAAAAAGCAGACTATATAACCTTTATGGATAAAATAAAGCACCCTTATGATATGGGCGTTAAAGCAAGAAAAGGTATTGAATATTAATTTCGAAAGGGGGAAGCGCTATGGATAAATTTTCAAATTTTAATCCTAAGGTTTGCTTTCTCTTTTTTGTTTTTGCCGTTTTGCTTATTCTTTTAAATTTTAATCCGATATTTCTCGTCATATCGCTTTTGGCAGGTGTTATTTATAATGCCATGCTTCAGGGCAAAAAGGCGTTTAAAACGTTTTTTGCATTTCTTTTGCCGTTTACAATTCTTATCGGGCTTTTTAATATGGCTTTTACGTCTTACGGAATTGATGTTCTCTTTTCAATTTCAAATAAGAATTTTACTGCCGAGGGGCTTGCCTACGGTTTGTGCCAAGGAATTATGTTTTCAAGCGTAATTGTTTGGCTTTCAAGCTATTCTTATGTTTTGAGCAGCGACAAATTTATGTCTGTTTTTTCAAAACTTGCGCCTAATTTGACGCTTGTTTTGACTATGACGCTTTCCTTTATTCCACGTTTAAGAAAAAATGCTCAGGAAATTAACGATGCAAGGCTTAATGTAAATGCAAGTCAAAGTAAATTTAAAAAGAGCCTTGATAATTTTTCTGCGCTTGTTTCTATGACGTTGGAGGAAAGCATAGAGGTATCCGATACTATGCGTGCCAGAGGTTTTAATTCCTCACGTAAACCGTATTCTAAATACAGATTTAATTTTAACGACGGTGTTGTTTTAATAATTGTTTTAGGATTGAGTGTAGCTTGCATAGTTCTAAATTCGCTTGATAAGGCTGAATTTATATTCGAACCGGAAATTAAAATTCTTTCCTTTTCACCGATTTTTCTTATTTTATATACATTATATATGTTTTTACCTGTTATAATTAGTATTTCGGAGGGTATAAAATGGCACTTTTTGAAACAAAAAATTTAACATTTTCTTATCCTCTTTCCGATAAGACAGCGCTTAAAAACGTTGATTTAAAAGTAGAGCAGGGCGAGTTTATACTTGTAATGGGCAAAAGCGGAAGCGGCAAATCAACGCTTCTTCGTTTGCTTAAAAAGGAAATTGCTCCGGTAGGCAAAATCGGCGGTGAGATTAATATTAATTGCGACAGTATCGGTTTTGTCGGTCAAAATCCGGAAACGTCATTTGTTTGCGATAACGTTCGCTCGGAGCTTGCCTTTGCGCTTGAAAATGAAAAATATTCAAACGACGAAATAACCGTCAGAATAGGCGAAACTGCTTCGTTTTTTAATCTGAATTTTCTTCTTGATAAAAAGATTGATGAGCTTTCAGGCGGTGAAAAGGCAAGCGTTGCAATTGCTTCGGCGATAATAAGCGATGTTCAGGTACTTTTGCTTGATGAACCGCTTTCTCAGCTTGACCCTAAGGCGGTTACTACCGTTTCTTCTATGCTTAAAAGGATAAACGAAGAACTTGGTGTAACCGTTATTGTCGTTTCACATTCAAGTGAGGAGTTTATTGATTTTTGCGATAGGCTTGTTATACTTGAAAACGGTGAAATTATTTGTAACGATACACCTTATAATGCAAAAAACAATGCTTCTCTTTTGCCTTATTTCCCTATTTGTACCCGTCTTTTTGATGAAAGGCCGCTTAATATTAAATCTGCCGTTTCTCTTGCAGATAAGCTTAAAGAAAAGCCGCTTGAAAATAAAAATGAAAACAAATCGAAAGTTTGCGTTAATTTAAAAAATATTACATTCGCTTATAATAAAAATCAAAGGGATATCTTATCCTGCCTTGATTTCAAGGCATATAAAGCTCAAATTAACTGTATAATCGGCGCTAACGGCAGCGGTAAAACCACTCTTTTAAAGGTGATTGCAGGTATTAAAAAGCAATATTCGGGCAAGTCGAAAATTTTAGGCAAATGCTCATATATGCCCCAAAATGTAAAATATCTTTTCACAAAGGATTTGGTGAGTGAGGAAATTGATGCTCAAACTGCCGAAAAACTCGGTATTGCCGATTGCCTTAATCAGCATCCGTTTGATTTGAGCGGCGGTCAGGCTCAAAAGCTTGCTTTCGGTATACTTCTTGAGCAGGATGCCGATATTCTTCTTCTTGACGAGCCTACTAAAGCGTTTGACGAATTTTCAAAAAATGATTTAAAATCGCTTCTTTTTGAACTTAAGGCACAGGGCAAAACAATAATTATGGTGTCACACGATTTGGACTTTGTCGGCGATATTGCGGATAATGTTTCGTTTTTAAGCGACGGCATTATTTCTAAAGCGGGCGGCAGGCGAGCGGTGTTTTCAAGCCTTAATTTCTATACAACTCAAATAAGAAGAATTACTAAAAGATATCTTGCTTTTGCCGTTTCAATGGGGGATATCTTATGAAAAAACTTTATCCCGTTTTTATTTTTGCCGCTTTAATATTTATAGTTTTGTGGCAACTTTTTTTCAGCAATACAAATTATTATTTGGTTTGCGTTGCGGTTTTAATAATTTCTATGCTCCCTTTTTTCTCCTCGTTTGAAAGGGGAGAGCATACGGCAAAGGATATCACCCTTATCGCTTCCCTGACTGCTCTTGCAGTAGTAAGCCGTGCGGTATTTTATCTTGTTCCTCAGGTTAAGCCGATTGCCGCAGTTGTCGGTGTAAGCGGTGCAGTCTTGGGTGCTAAAAGGGGATATTTAATCGGCGCACTCTCTATGTTTGCTTCAAATTTTATATTCGGTCAAGGTGCGTGGACTCCGTTTCAAATGGTGGCTATGGCAAGTGTGGGGCTTTGCTTTGGTTTGGTGTTTCGCCGCATTAAGCCTACTAAAATTTCACTTGCAATTGTCGGATTTTTGTCAGTGCTTATCCTTTATGGGCTTATAGTTGATTTGTCCTCCGTGCTTTATTTCAACAGCGATATGTCGCTTAAAGGAATATTAGCCGTTTATGCCGCAGGAGTACCGTTTAACCTCGTTTTCGCCGGTGTCACGGCAGTATTTCTATTTCTGTTCGGCGAAATATTTGTTAAAAAAATTGAAAGAATCAATATCAAATACGGTATTTGCCGTAATGATTAGAAAGGATATATAATTATGGATAACGAAGAAATTCAAACAAATGCTCAAAACAACAATAAAGATTCAAAGGAAAATCCCGATACAATCAATCGCCTTTGTCGCTTTGCTTTTATTATGTCAACAATCGGTGTTTTAACTATCGGTATTTGCCCTGCTTTCGGAGTTATGGGCATTGTTGTCGGCGCAATTTTTAAAAGCAAAAATTTTCCTCTTTCCGATTTGAACGAGGACAGAGTTAAAAAAGCAAAATTTCTCGGAATTGTATCGCTTTTTCTTTTTGTAATCGATATTGTAATTCTTGCAGTATTTTTGCCGAAAATTAAAGGATAGGAGATGCTTATGAGCGAAATATTATTTGAAAATAAAAACGCAGCAGTTAAAAAGGTTTCAAAAGAAACGGAAAACGGCGCGAAAGAATACGTTTACCTTGACCTGCTTGACGAAAACGGAAATATCAAAACTTCAATTCCTCTCAAAGAGCCAAAAAAAGAAGAACAGAAAAACAATAATAAATAAAATAAGCGAGCCGAATATTTGAATTTGGCTCGCTGTTGTTATGAAATGCTGTAAATATAAATCAAGATTAAAATCATTATTAAAGTGTAAATTACTATAAGAAATTTATTTGCCTTTTTGCTGATTATATAAAATCGACTGCTTGCTTTTTCGCTTTCGGAAAGTCTTTTTTGACTGTGTATAAACAAAAGTGCAAACACATAATAGGGAACGGATATTAAAATAAATTTTAAACCGTAGTCGCTGAGAAATTCAAATAAATTTATTGCTCCTGAATCTAAAGTAAATAAAGGTGCTGTTATTGCTGCGCTGAGCAAAAATCCAAAGCCGCATATAAAGCAAATTACAGTTAATACAAATAAAAATATGCTTATCTTTTTAAACTTGTCGTTCATAAGCTCACCCAAAAGTTTTGTCACCAAATAATGTTGTAAATTCTTGCACAACCGATTATAAAAAATAATAACCATATCAAAAACGTTTTTAAAGACATTTGCTTTGTTTCTTTTATAAATTTTTCAGCATTGTTTTTATCGTGCTTTTTTATGTCACGGCAGTTATTAATCATTAAAATTTGAGCAATTATATAAATCAAACTCGTAATAATTCTTAAAAATATGTAAAACAAAAAGTCGCTGAAACCTAAAGCTCCGTCAAGCGATGTTACGGCAAAAAGGGGATACAAAATGATTCCCAAAACAATTGATACTATTACGCCTGCAATTGAAATAATATAAAGCTTTGCCTGCCTATCGCTTATGTGATTGTAATAATCATCCATAATGTATCATCCTAAAAAGTAGTTATACTTAATATTATAATAACATGAATAAATGCTTTAAGCAATAAGGCGTTGAAACATAAATTTCAAAATGATATAATATATAATAACTGTTTTTGGAGTGCTTACATTGAAAAATTTGAACGATAAGCAGAAAAAGGTACTCGGCTGGGTAGTTTTAATTGTATCTTTTTTGTGGAATACAATTTATTCGTTTTTTATATTTATTTTTGTTTCATTAGGAGAGATTTTTAGATATTTCTATAACGATTCGTTTTTTGGTATGCTTGACAGCGCTACATATCTTTTCCCCGATTTGGAAGTTTGGGGTTGGTATTTTATTATTTCCACGATAGCATTTTTGATTGTATATATCACTTATATAGTGAAATCTGCAAAATATCTTAAGGAAAACGGATTGACGAAAAGTTTATGCCAAAAAGTCATTTTGTTTACGGTTTTGTATTCCGTTGTTCAAGCTTTACCGAAAATAATCACAATGCTCGAATGAATAAAAAGAAATAAATCAGATTGTGACGCACTATATAAAAAATATATGGGTTTAAACTTTCTGAGTTTTATCTATTGGCGCAACTTTTTTGCTTATGATATTGCAAGTAGTTTTTTATTGTGATATAATACGCAAAACGGAAAAAATTATACTTTTAGGAGTAGGGTTAATGTTTAACAGTCTTCACGAGGAATGCGGTGTATTCGGCATTTTTGAAAACAAAACAACTTATGTGGCTCATTCAGCTTATCTTGCGCTTTATGCACTTCAGCACAGGGGGCAGGAAAGTTGCGGTATTGCTGTAAATGATGACGGTGTGTTTAGGCATCACAGAGGCGACGGTCTTGTTCCGGATGTATTTACAAGTGATAAGCTTGATGCGCTCGGTATGGGCAATATGGCAATCGGTCACGTAAGATATTCAACCACAGGCGGTAAAAATGTTAATAATATTCAGCCTCTTGTTATTCGCCATATTAAGGGTAATCTCGCTGTTGCGCATAACGGCAATCTTGTTAATGCGCCTGATTTGAGAAAGACCTTTGAACTTAATGGCGGAATTTTTCACGGCACGTCAGATACCGAGTCTATTGCTTATTCTATTGTTTCAGCCCGTCTTACAAGTAAGAGCACTGAGGAGGCTATTGAAAAGATAATGCCTACTCTTAAAGGCGCTTATTCTTGCGTTGTAATGACTGCTACAAAGCTTATTGCTTTTCGTGACCCTAACGGGTTTCGTCCTCTTTGCCTCGGTAAAACAGAGGGTGGCGCCTGGATTGTATCGTCGGAAAGTTGTGCGCTTGATACCTTGGGCGCTGAGTTTGTTCGTGATATAAGACCCGGTGAAATTGTTGTAATCAGTACCGATGGTGTTAAGTCAATTGATACTCATTGCACCAAAAAAGGCCATATTTGCGTATTTGAATACATTTACTTTGCACGTCCTGATTCGGTTATTGAAGGCTCGTCTGTTCAGCACGCAAGAATGAGGGCAGGTAAGTTCCTTGCTGAGGAACATCCCGTTGATGCGGATATTGTTATCGGTGTTCCTGATTCAGGTCTTGATGCGGCACTCGGCTATGCAAATGCAAGCGGTATTCCTTACGGCATTGGTTTTATTAAAAACAGATATATCGGCAGAAGCTTTATTCAACCTACTCAAGGGCAGCGCCGTGACGCAGTAAGAATCAAGCTTAATGTTGTTAAGGAAAATATTAAGGGCAAGCGAGTAATTATGATTGACGACTCAATTGTTCGTGGCACAACCTGTGCAAGAATTGTAGGCCTTTTGAGAGAAGCCGGCGCTAAAGAGGTACATATGAGAATATCGTCGCCTCCTTTTAAACATCCTTGCTTCTTCGGTACCGATGTTGACAGTCAGGAAAATCTTATTGCATGTAAGTTTGATACTGTTGAGGAAATCGCTGAGGAAATCGGCGTTGATTCACTCGGCTATCTTTCTGTTGAGGCTACCCATAAGCTTGCCGAAAATACAGATTTTGATTATTGCGACGGTTGTTTTACAGGTAAATATCCTATCGAAGTTCCTAAGGAACAGCCTAAGGATAAATTTGAAGAAAAGCTGAATAAATTTTCAGCATATTATCAGGTTCTTGATTGATTTTAGAGAGGTTAATTATGAGTGACAGTTTAAATAAAGTTCTGTCAAAGCTTGTAACGTCCATTGAAGGTGTTAAGAACGAAAGGGAAATGCTGCTGAGACTCATTATAGGCTTGGCAGTATTTTTGTTGCTTGCTGTGTTCAAAAAGCAAATTTCAAAGGCTGTTGTTTGGCTTTGCACAAAAACTTTGGCAAGAAAAAGCGAACTTGCACAAAAAGCGCTTGTTGACGCTCTTTCAACTCCGCTTTCATTCTTTGTTTTAGTATTAGGAGTTTATATCGGTACAGAAATTATTGCCCCAAGCGGAGAAATTCGCAATCCTGTTTTGCTGATTTTTAAACTTGGAATTATTTTCTCAATCGCTTGGTTTTTGATTAATTTTATCAATAGCGATTTTTCGTTCGTTTTAAAGGATGATGACTCCAAAACAAAAAAGACCGCAGTTAATTTTATTTCAAATTTGATTAAAATTATTGTTGTTATTATTTCGGCGCTTCTTATGCTTGAACAGTTCGGTATCAGCGCTACAAGAGTTTTTGCAGCTTTGGGTATCGGCGGCGTTGCCGTTGCTTTTGCTTGCAAGGATGCTGTTGAAAATCTTCTTTCGGGCTTCATTATTATTTATGATAAGCCGTTTGAGGTAGATGATTTTATTAAGATTGACAATGAGGTCGGTCAAGTTGAGGAAATTAAAATCCGTACTACGAGGCTTAGAATGACTGACGGCAGCCAAAAGATTTATCCTAATACTACGGTTGCCAACAGTGCTATTATCAATCTTTCCCGTATGTCGCACCGCCTTGTAAACGAAACCTTGGGCATTGAATATAAACATTGTGCTAAGGAAATTGACGCTTTTTGTAACAAATTAAGAAGTCTTATCAATTCTTATAAAGAGGTCGATAAAACGGATGTCCGTGTTAATTTTGTAAATTATTCCGATTCATCGCTTGATATAGAGGTATTCTTTTATGCCGATATTGTACCTCTTGCTGAATTTTTCGATTTTAAAACGAAATTCAATTGCGACGTTAAGGCTCTTGCCGAGAGTATGAATATTGATTTTGCATTTGATTCACGCTCACTTTATTTTGCAAATGAACTTAAAATTAAAAATAATGAAAAATAAACATTGATTTTTTTGCTTTGATAAGTTATAATATCAAAGCATTAAATATGCAGATGTGTCCGAGCTGGCCGAAGGAGCACGATTGGAAATCGTGTAAGTCTTTAACGAGGCTTCTGGGGTTCGAATCCCCACATCTGCGCCAAAAATAAAGAGCCGCTTTTGCGGCTTTTTATTTTTGTTGTAAAGAACGGGATTCGAACAGGGCAATCCAAAGGATAGAAACAGTCCGGTGGACTGTTTCGGTGCCCGCGGGCGTGCCGAAGAAAGCTTTAGCTTTCAATGGGCGAAATCCCCACATCTGCGCCATCGTCGTCACGGACTTCATATCCTTCGTGACGACTTTTTTATTTACACGAAGTTGCCTTTAAAAATAAAAAAAGATACAGTTACGCAAGTATCAAATGACGTTGAAAACGTCCCTCAATCTTACATCCGAAACGAGCTTGCTTCTCCTGTATCTAATGACAATGTAACACAAAATAAAGCGTCTGTCAATAATACCGACACAAAGTTTTCACTTGACGTTGACAGATTCTTAAACGATTCAAGAAACGCTCAATTATGGCAATACGACGGTTATGAACATTTTTCAAAGCAAAGGAACTTTATCTACAGAAAAGGGATATTTTTCTTTGCCACGCAAAATAAAAACGAGACAGTCGCATTGAACGCAAAGGATAAAATATCCAGAGGTTATATTAACGACGAACTGTCTCGCACAGATAATATAGCAAATAATGCTTCAAATGTCAATAATGCCATTTGTTGTTTCGTTTATAGTGAATAAACACACAAATGAAATACAGTCCATAGATGTATTATATGTTGTAAACGCAAAAAACAAAGGAAACAACGACGACACAGCAAATGCAAAAGCCCTTGCCTCAACGTCCGAGACGAGTGTCGGTAATGTTTCCTTCAATAGCAGTATATCCAAATACTCCGATAATGTCAAGAAATTTTCACTTGATGTTGACTATGCTGAGGGCGTTTTACTTTTTGTAATAAAAAGTGTCGCAGAAAATAAATTTTATATTCACAATATGAATTTGCAAAATAAAAAAGATACATTGCCGTTCAAGACTGAGCCTCGCCACGAAAGTGGTTTGCTCAGCGACAATGTATCCATATATAGTCTACTCAATAAGTCGTAAAATGTCAATAAATACCGATACAATATTTTCTCGTGATGTTAATATGGATAGTAGGCGTAATTTTTCTAATGCGTTGAGTAAGGCTGAATTTAGACAATTTTATTCAATACTTGACAATAAAGAAAATGGAAGAATAATTAATAACTCGGCTGTCATTATTAATGAAAGTAAGATTGATAATACTAAATTGATTTGTTATAATGGAAACAGTAAAAGCCCAGTTATTACGGCAATATATAGACTGTTAAATGATGATGGAACAATAATTTATCAGCACGAATAATTGCGAAGGCAGAGGAGCGTGGATATAGTAATGAAGAAATCATTAGGTTACTCAAAGCTAATATTGAGTATTATGGATATGTACTCGAAAAATACGATTCTGAAAGTGGCGGATTTCGTTAGCTCACCAAATCAAGTCAAGGAAATTCAAGAAATTTTGAAAATTCAACCGACGGAAGAGGAATTCAACAAAAAGATAGATATGCTAATTTCTCAAGAGACGTAGACTATGCCGAATATGCACAGCATATCGTAAGATTTTTAAAACAGATATGAGCAAATATTTGTGCAAAATAATGTATAATCTTTAATTTTGAAAAAAGTTCTTGCATTTTTGATAATCGTTTGATATAATTAAATCATCGATTTAGCGTGGCAAAGCGCTAATGTGAAAAATCGTGAAAGTAGGAATTAAAAATGAAAAAATTTTTATCGGTATTTTTGGCACTTGCTATGATTGCTTGTGTAGTAGCAGGATTTGCAGGTTGCTCAAAATCAGGAAAAGATGATGAGGTTGTGCCTTATTCATCAAGTAAGAGTGATACGACTGTTAAAACAGTTGCGGACCTTGATAAAGTTAAGGATGCTAATAAAATCGTTGTTGGCATTACAGATTATGAACCTATCGATTATAAGGTTAAAGGAAGCGACGAGTGGGTCGGCTTTGATGCAGACCTTGTAAGAGCAGTTGCAGATAAGATGGGCATTAAAGTTGAATTTGTTGTTATCAATTGGGATAATAAGTTTATTGAACTTAATTCAGGCACAATTGACTGCATTTGGAACGGTATGACTGTTTCTGATTCGGTTAAGAAAAATTGTGATATTTCAGATGCTTATGCAGGTAACAGCCAAGTTGTTGTTATGAAAAAGGATGCTCTTTCAAAGTATAAAGATAAGGATGCTGTCAAAGCTGCTAATTTAACAATTGCTGTTGAAAAAGGCTCTGCAGGTGAAACAGAGGCAAAGAAGCTTTCAAATAATATTGTTTCTCTTTCAGCCCAGTCAGATGCACTTAAAGAGGTTAAGTCAGGCACGGCAGATGCTTGTATTATTGATTCAACAATGGCTAATTCAATGACTAAAGAGGGTACGGACTTTTCAAATCTCGGTTATTCAATTTCTCTTACAACTGAGGAATATGCCGCAGGCTTCAGAAAGGGTTCAGACCTTACTGCTGAGGTAAACAGAATTCTTGCAGAACTTAAAACAGACGGAACAATGGACAAGCTTTCTGAAAAGTACGGTGTTAACCTTGCTAAATAAGGCACTTATATTTTAAACATTATAATATTTATCAGGCAGAGAGCATCTAAAGTGCTCTCTGCCTAATTTGCTGAATAGACAGCTTTGGTTTTTATGATTATTGGAGGAAATATGTATGGACACATCGTTTTGGGCGATAACGCTTGAGCTTTTTAAGGGCTTTTGGATAAACTTTAAGCTTTTCGGTATCACTCTTCTTTGCGCTTTGCCTTTGGGGCTTATTTTGAGCTTTGGCTCTATGTCGAAATTTAAGCCTCTTAAATATCTTGTTAAGGTGCTCGTTTGGATTATTCGAGGTACTCCGCTTATGCTTCAAATTATTGTTGTTTTTTACGGTCCGGGGCTTCTTTTCGGAATGCAGGTCGGAAATGATTATCGTTTTAAAGCGGCGTTAATTGCGTTTATTATTAACTATTCTTGCTATTTTTCGGAAATTTATCGTGGCGGTATTGAAAGTATACCGAAGGGTCAGCAAGAGGCAGGTCTTGTACTCGGTATGACTAAATCGCAAATTTTCTTTAAGGTTACGCTTTTGCAGGTGGTTAAAAATATTGTTCCGCCTATGAGTAATGAAATTATTACTCTTGTTAAGGATACTTCTCTTGCAAGAACTATTGCAATTATTGAGGTTATTCGTGTAGGTGAGGATTATATTACAGGTGCGGGTCTTTTCTGGCCGCTCTTCTACACAGGCGCATTTTATCTTGTATTCTGCGGAATTCTTACTCTTCTTTTCGGCCAAATTGAAAAGAAACTCAGTTATTTTAATTCTTAAGGAGGTTGGGCTTTATGGCATTTTTAGAGGTTAATGATATTAAAAAAAGCTTTGGCAAAAACGAAATACTAAAGGGCATAAGCTTTGACCTTCAAAAGGGTGAGGTGCTTTCCATTATCGGCTCATCCGGCTCAGGCAAAACAACGCTTCTTCGTTGCATAAACTTTCTTGAATTTGCCGAATCGGGTACGATTACCGTAAACGGCGAAATGATTTATGACGGAGTTGTTGATAAAAAAATTAAGGAAAAGGATTTGAGAAAGAAAAGACTTCACTTTGGTCTTGTTTTTCAGGATTTTAATCTGTTTCCTCAATACGACGTTCTACAAAATCTTACTCTTGCACCGTCCTTGCTTAAAATGGGAACTAAAGAGGAACTTGAAGTTGCGGCGAAAGAAATTATTAAAAAAGTAGGTCTTGAGGATAGAATTAATCATTATCCCTGTCAGCTTTCGGGCGGTCAAAAGCAACGTGTTGCAATTGCAAGAGCGCTTATGCTTAAGCCTGATATTCTTTGTTTTGATGAGCCTACCTCTGCACTTGACCCCGAACTTACAGGGGAGGTTCTTAAAGTTATCAAGAGCCTTAAAACCGGCAACAGCACTATGATTGTTGTTACTCACGAAATGGATTTTGCAAAGAATGTTTCCGATAAGGTAATCTTTATGGCTGACGGCGTTATTGAGGAATACGGCGAGCCTAAACAGCTTTTTGAAAATCCAAAAAGCGATAAGCTTAAAGCATTTTTAAATAATGCACTTGATGTATGAATATTACAAAATAAATACAAAGTTATGCAAATTTATGTTAATTGTTGACGAATGATTATATTTATGCTTTAATATAAATATGTTTTACTAAGCGTAATTAAAACATACACAGGAGGTATAAGGATGGATTTAAAAAACATTATTGACAAAAAAAGCGACTATGCCGATTATATGCTCGACGAGATTACCCATATTTGCAAAGATATGGATAAGCGTGACCCCGGCTCACCGGGCGAAAAGCAGGCTTGCGAGTATATGGCTGACGTATTAAAAAAAGATTGCGGCTGTGAAAGAGCAGACGTTGAAAGCTTTAAGGAAAATCCCGGCTCATTCTTCGGCTGGATTTATTTCACAATCACATTCGTTTTAGCAGCAATTGTTCTCTTCTTCTTCTGTCCGATTGTTTCGGCAATACTTATTGTAGCAGGTCTTACAATTGTTTTGCTTCAGTTTGGTTTTTATAAAAAATGCGTTGACAGATTTTTCCCTGAAAAAACAGGTCATAACGTAACCGCTGTAAAGAAGTGTTCAGGCGAAGTTAAGCGCCGTATATTCTTTAACGGTCACCCTGACGCTGCTTGGGAATGGCCGGTAAACTATGCTTTGGGCGGCGTTGGATTTGAAGGTCACGCTGTTATCTGTGGTATCGGCGCAGTTTATTATCTTGTTATTTCTATTATTTCAACTGTTAAATACGGCGCATTCGGTATGATTAGCCATGATGTAACAATTTTCAAAATGGCTCTTTGGGGTCTTATCTTTGTTCCTTTCCTTATCGGTCTTTATTGGATGTGGAATAAGAACAGGATTGTTGACGGTGCTAATGATAATCTTTCAGGATGTTATATGGGTATCGCTGTTCTTAAGGCTCTTCACGACCAAGGTATTACTCTTGAAAATACAGAGGTTGGCGTTATTCTTTCAGGCAGTGAGGAAGCAGGTCTCAGAGGTGCTAAAGCTTGGTGCGAAGCTCATAAGGGCGAGTTTGACGATGTTCCTACAATCATTCTTTCTTACGACACAATTCACGACCCTAAATATCTTATGACTAATTATCGTGATCTCAATGGTACTGTTAAAGCAGATAAGGCAGTTTCGGATTTGTTTATGGAATCTGCCGCTGACCTTAATATTCCTTGTAAAAAGGGTTGGGTTCCGCCTCTCGGAGGTGCTACCGACTCTGCCGCTTTTGCTCAGGCAGGCTTCCGTGCAACAGGTGTTACGGGCCTTAACCATAAGCTTGAAGATTATTATCATACAAGACGTGATACTTATGATAATATGAACCTTAAAGGTCTTGCGGATTGTTTTGCAATCAGCGTTAAGGCTCTTGAAAAGTTCGATAACGGCAAGGAAGTTTAATATTTACTTATATGCTGAAAGGGATACCGATAATTATTATCGGTATCCCTTGTTTTTTGTAATGTTGTTGTTTATATTTGTTAAAAATTAATTTTAAGTCGGCTTTATGCTACTGTTAATGTAACTGAAATTTATATTATTTTTAATGGGGTTTTTATGAGATTTACGATTAAAGATATGACAATTCGTGATGAATATAACCGTCAACGAATTTTCAAAGGCGTAAATATTTGCTTTAAGGGCAGGGAAAATCAACACGAGATTTATGAGTTTTTTGATAAGTTTGAAAATGATAAAAGCTTTCGTGATGAGCAGTACGATATGCTTACTTCAAACGGAGTGAATTTGATTAGACTCGGCTTTACTTGGGCAATGCTTGAGCCAAAGAAAAATCAATTTGATGAAAAAATAATTTCATATTTAAAACTTTTTGTCGATGAATGTCAAAAAAGAAATATTTATATTGTTTTAGACCTTCATCAGGACTTGTTTTACAGCAACGGCAAGCACGGTGACGGCGCACCGAAATGGATAACTCGTGATTATAAAGAAAAGCAACCGCTTGCAATTTGGGCTGAAGGTTATTTTTATATGCAAGACGTTCAAAGAGCTTTTAATGATTTTTGGCGAAACAAAAATGGTATGCAGGATGAATTTATCTCAATGTGGAAAAGGCTTAATGATGAATTTAAAGGCTTTGATAATGTTCTTGCGTACGATTATTTCAACGAGCCTATGATAAACGATAATTCAAATAAGATTTTTTGCCTTTTGATAAATAATGCTTTAAAGCAAGGCTTAAATGTTGATTTTGATGCACAAAAATACTTTGGCGCAAAATTTGAAAGATTAGGCTTTTTTAGAATGGCTTTGGCTGTGTTCTTTAAAATTAAAACCGTTGGACGATTGAAATTGCTTTTGAAAAATTTAGATGATTATAACGTATTTGATAAGGTGATTGACGGCGCACAAAAATATGTTAAAGAATTTGACGAAAAATATTATCAGCCCTTTATTAATAAAATTACTTCTCAATGTTCGTGCAAAAACGGCTTTGACTTTTTTGAACATAGCTATTATTCAAACCTCGGTATTCCTTTTAGTATTGAGCCACCCGATAATTCGATTTATTCTCCCCACGTCTATGATTTGTTTATAGATTCGCCGCTTTATAACAAGTATTCAAGTAACGAGCGAGTTAGGTATATTTTTGATAATGTAAGAAAAAATCAACTTAATATGAACGTACCTGTAGTAATGGGTGAGTGGGGAGGATTGTGCCCGAAGAAAACGGATTGGTTTTCTCATATTGATTTTGTTTATTCATTGATAGAGCAAAATCAATGGTCAAGCCTTTATTGGAATTATTATTTTGAAAATGACGAATTTGTCCGCTTAATGAACAGACCGTATCCCATTGCCGTTTGCGGCGATATAATAAGCTATCGTACCGATTCTAACGAAAGAAAATTCTTTATGGAATATAAGGTTTCTGATGATTATGTTCTTGCCGAAACGCAAATATATGTTCCGAATAAGGGCGTGCAAAAGTTTAAATCAAATTACGGCATAAATAAAATCGAAATTTCATATTGATATGTTGATGCGTTTTTACCTAAAGAAAAAAATCACCGTTTCTTTCACGGTGATTTTTTTATATATATTAACTTTTCTTGATTTAAAGCTTTTTGCCGTCGATGCTGATTGTTACAACTTGCCACGGTAAGAATTTTCCGCTTTTTTTGATTGCTTCTTTTGCCGCATGTTCAAGACCGCCGCAGCAAGGAACTTCCATACGGACAATCGTAACGCTTTTAATATCGTTTTGCCTGATAATTTCTGTCAGCTTTTCGCTGTAATCTATATCGTCAAGCTTAGGACAGCCGATAATTGTAATTTTACCACGCATAAATTCATTATGCATATTTGCGTAAGCGTAAGCCGTGCAGTCTGCCGCAATAAGCAGCTCTGCATTGTTAAAATACGGCGCATTAATCGGCACAAGCTTAATTTGACACGGCCATTGACCAAGCTGTGATTTGTTGACTGCAGGCATTTGCTCAATGCTTTCGGACGTTCTGTTAAAGGTATGCATTCTGCTTGACGGACAACCGTGGAATACTTCCTTCTTTTCTGCCTTTGCTTTCATATTCTTTTCAACTGCTTCTCTGTCATATTCAAGCGCTTCTCTTTCAACAAAGGTGATAGCACCGGTAGGGCATGTGGGCAAGCAATCACCGAGTCCGTCGCAATAGTCATCTCTCAAAAGTTTAGCTTTGCCGTTTACCATTCCTATTGCACCCTCATGGCACGCATTTGCGCAAGCGCCGCAGCCGTTGCATTTGCTTTCGTCTATATGAATGATTCTTCTAATCATTTATAACAACTCCTAAAATTAATTTAACACCTAATGTGCGAGGTGATTATATCAAACAAAAAAGAAAATTGCAAACAAAAATCATAAATTATTCCAAAGCAAGTTTTACCATTAAAGCGGCGATACAGGGTGAATGCTGTGGTCGTCATAAGGGCTGAAATGCGAAAGCTTTGTATCAAATAATACCGTTCCACGTCCGATGCAGTAGTTTCCGTATCTGTCTTTTAAAGCGTCAACGGCGGTGTCGATTTTTTCAAGCTTTTCTCTTTTTTCAACCGTTTTTGAAAAATCAAATTGCGAACAATAATCAAAATCAAAATCCGTAACGCTTAAGCCTAAACTTCTTATCGGCATTTTCCAATCATAGTTTATAACAAATAAAGCCATTGCGCTTTTGATAATTTCACCGCTTACGTTTGTTGCACTTTCTAATTTGCATTGCCTTACAAAGCTGCCGAGTTTTTTGTCCCTGACGTAGATTGAAAGGGTTGTTCCTTTTAAACCGAGATTTCTCATTCGTCTTGAAACACTTTCCGCCAAAACGGTAAATATTATTTTCACATCATTGTTGTTCAACAAATCTCTCGGCGTGGTTGTTGCGTTTTCTATGCTTTTTATATCACGCTCAATGTCCTTGTGCCGGACAGGAGTTTTATCCTCTCCACGTGCATATTGCCTTAGCAAAATTCCGTTTTTGCCGAGTATGCTTTTTATAAATTTGTCATCGCTTTTTGCAATGTCGCCTATTGTATATATTCCGTAATTATTAAGCTTTTTCGTCGTTGCGGTACCGACCATAATCATATCGCTGCATTTAAGCGGCCAAACGATTTTTTGGTAATTCTTTTTTGTTATGACGGTCATGGCATTCGGCTTTTTGTAGTCTGAGCCAAGCTTTGCAAACACCTTGTTATAGCTTACGCCCACACTTACGGTAATTCCTATTTCTTTTCTTATTCTCTCTTTTATTTCAAAGCCGATTTCCCGTCCGTTTTTAAACCAATCACCCGTGACGTCAATCCAGCTTTCGTCAAGACCGAACGGTTCTATCAAATCTGTATAATCTTCTAAAATTTTTCTTACTTTTTTTGAAAATTCAATGTAAACAGGGAAGTTTGGCGGTACGATTATTAAATTTCTGCACTTTTGCTTCGCTTTCCATAACGGCTCGCCAACAACAAGGCCGTATTTTGAAGCAATTTCGTTTTTCGTAAGTATAATTCCGTGCCTGCTTTCCTCGTTTCCTCCTACTGCAACCGGCTTTCCTTTTAATTCGGGATGTAAAAGGCATTCCACACTTGCATAAAATTTGTTGCAGTCAATATGAAGTATTTGTTTTTCCATAATATAATTGTCCTTGATATTTAAAATATTAGAACACTTGTTCTAATAACTATATGATAAAACAAATGTTCTATAATGTCAAGAACACTTTTTCTAAAGTCCGCATTTTGTCACTTGACGTAAATTGATTATTAAGTTATACTTTTTATTGTTGTAGGAATAAATTATTAAGGTGAAAATATGATTTATGATATCGCAAATCTTAAAGTAGAAATAAAGAACGAAAAAGGCAGAACAAAAAAACAGGCAATTCCTTATCTTGCAAAAAATCAGGAAGAAAAAAATATTGATATAACAATTAATGTTGATGAAAAAAGAGTGCAAAACGCTATGAAAGCGCATCCCGAACTTGTTCAGGATGATTGGGAATATATGCTTACGGGTTCTGACTTTTATACGCAACTTATTAAGTATAACGGCTTTTTGCTTCATTCTTCTTGCATAGTTGTTGATAATGTGGCTTATGCTTTTTCTGCCGACAGCGGTACAGGCAAGTCAACCCATACCGAGCTTTGGCTTAAGCATTTCGGCGATAGGGCATATATGCTCAACGATGATAAACCGGCTATCAGGCTTATCGACGGCAAGGTTTATGCCTGCGGAACTCCTTGGAGCGGTAAGTATGACTATTCAACACCTCAAGTGGTTGAACTTGCCGGAATTTGCTTTCTTCAAAGAAGCGAAAACAATTGGATAAAGAAGGCTGAAACAAGTAAAGCTGTTTTTAATATTTTTTCTCAAACCGTTCGTAAGCTTGATGCAGTAAATATGGAAAAGCTTTTTGATGTGCTTGAACAGATTTTTTCAAAAATTCCTATTTATGACCTTGGATGTAATATTTCGGACGAAGCGGTTTTAACCTCATACAATGCAATGAAACCTAAAGAATAATAAATATAAAAAAAGAAGCGAAAGCATAAAAACTTTCACTTCTTTTTCTATATAAAAATCCACCCAGCCGCCGCCTGCTGACAATAACCTGCTCTCTTAGCAGGTGGGTTATGCTCTCATCACTTTGTGCTACCAACGTCCTTATAAATAAGGGAGGTCTGCATTCCCGTTTCAAAGAAGTCAAATCCCTAAAAAAACGTGTTCGGGTTACTAAAGCTGACGGTTGTCGAGAAGGGTAGATTCTATAAATTATTATTACTGTTCCGGCTCAAAATATTCAACGTCAAATTTTTCCTCAATCTTTTGCATAAGTATATCGGAAATTTGCTCGTATTCCATTTCATCTTCAATTTCAACAAGATATTCGTCGCCGTTGTCGTCAGTTTCAACCTTGAGGGTGATTACCTCATAGTCGCCGTCAACAATGTCCTCGTCAGTCTCATTATATTTTGTAATGGCAACATAAACATCGTTGTCAGTTTCATATCTTTCCAATAGTTCAAAAAGAAGCTCGTTGCCGTCATCATCAGTTACGCTGATAATGTCAGGCTCGTAATATTCTTCGTTTTCAGCCATAAATTAACCTCCTAAATCAAATTACCTATAATATTATATATACTTTTTATCGTTTAGTCAATAGTATAGACAAAGATTTAACAATTGTTTAATATTACTAAAAAAATACAAAAAAATATAAAAAAACTATTGACAATTAACAACAAGCATGCTATTATGTAGATGAACAAAAGAGATAGACACAAAGGCTTGAGAGTGAAAGGACTTGAGGTAAGGAAAAGCCAAAAATCTCTATCGCTTAACTTGTTTAGAATACGAAAGGAGGCTTGTCCAATGGATTTAGAACCAGGTCAGACAAGCACCCGAGAAGTAACCCAATAAAATAACGGAAACTAATGTATCGACAGAAGCAAAACGGAATTGCTTACGGGTACAAACTTTATGAAGGATTATTAAAATAGTTATTCGGCAGAATTGGTTAATTACTATCGGGTGCGAAAAACTAAATAGTAAAGGTATATATTTGATTATCCTGCCGATAATCTGTAGCGAAAGCTACATTATAAAATAATTTAACGAGGTACAGTCCAATGGGTTAGTAAGTTAATCTAAATGCTGAAAATTAATATAGGTATTTTAGAATAGGTCATTAAATATACGAGGTATAGACCAATGTACTAATCAATTATAAGATTTAAAAGTTAATATAAAATGATTCGAGGCGCTTAACCTAATAGTAGGTTAAGCGCCTTATGTTATTAAATGATTTCATTCAAACTTAAAAATTAATTTGGATTTCAAGTTTCTTCATCTAAAAAAGCGATTCTTTTTATATCGCTTTCACCATAAATCTTAATGCCGTGTTCAAAAAGCATTTGCGCAGCTATGCCGTTGCCGTATGTAAGCGTGCCTGAAAACGTTCCGTCATATATTTTACCGAAACCGCACGACGGACTTCTTTCTTTCAAAATTGCTGTTTGACATCCGGTTTCCTCTGCAACGTAAAGGGCTTTTTCCGCTCCGTCATAAAATGCTTCGGTTAAATCCTCACCGTTTTTTGAATATACCCTGCCGTCCCTGATTTCGCTTGGTACTCTCGGAGTGGGCAGGCAAGCAAAAGTTTCAGGACAAATAGGAATTAATGTGTGCTTTTTCCCAAGTTTTATAACATTTTCATTTTTATTGTTGCCACCGTTGTATTTACAGTTCTCTCCAAGCAGACAGGCACTTACAAGAATTTTCATTTTTTTCTCCTTTTGCTTATAATTATAAAAAATCCTAAAACAAATAACACTAATATTATTGCAAAGATGAATACTAACGGCTTTGAAAGAAAGGGAATTTTACCCGCTAAGCCGATTAACCCTGCCAAAAGTAAAAATATAACTATAAATATGCTTACAATTATTGCGATTTTTTTATTTTCCATAATGTCACCTTGCTTATATTATCATATATTTCCCGATTAGTCTATACCTTTGTGTAAAGTGCTTTGCTTTACATATATGCAATATATACAAATATCATACCTAATATATGCCTTGTTTTTAATATAAACAAAGAAAATATTAAAATTTGGTGTCAAATTTAAAAGAATAGTTGCAAAATTTGTAATTTAGTAATAAGATATACACACATTATTATTAAACATTATTTTCGGTGGTACAAAGTATGGATTCTTTAAAGCAGAAGATATTAAATGAAGGCGAAGTTTACGAGGGCAATATTCTTAAGGTAGACGGTTTTTTAAATCACAGAATTGATATTCCGTTTATGAGGGAAATCGCAAAGGAATTTCACCGCTTGTTTAAGGACGACGGCGTTAACAAAATCCTTACTATCGAAGCGTCGGGCATAGCTATCGGTGCGCTTGTTGCCGAGGAATTTGGCTGTCCGCTTGTTTTCGCAAAGAAAACAAAAACTAAAAATATTGCCGGCGATGTGTATACCTCTAAGGTTGAGAGCTTCACTCACGGCACTACATACGATATTATTGTGTCAAAACGATTTCTCGATGAAAACGATAAGGTCCTCATTGTTGATGATTTTCTTGCAATCGGCAATGCACTCAACGGTCTTATCGCACTTGTTAATGACAGCGGTGCATCACTTGCAGGCTGCGGCGTTGTTATTGAAAAAGGTTTCCAGCACGGCGGCGATAAACTCAGGAGCAACGGTATTAAGGTTGAATCTCTTGCTATTGTTGAAAGTATGGACCACGAAACAGGCAAGGTTTATTTCAGAGATTAATCGTTTTTTTGTTTTGGTTATTCGGTGTCATCACCTTATAATAAATTGATTTATTTGTACGGAGGTAAGACAAATGAAATTTACAAAGAAAATTCTTGCAGTTGTTCTTTCAGTTCTCTTTGTTGTAGGCGTATTTGCCGGTTGTTCTTCAAAAGACGCAAATACAAAGGATACAACAACTAAGGCATCTGCATCATCAGACATGAAGGTAGGATTTATTTTCCTTCACGATGAGAACTCAACTTACGATAAGAACTTCATCACAGCTGCTGACGAAGCTTGTAAGACTCTCGGAATTGCTGATGAAAACAAGATTTACAAGACTAATGTTCCTGAAGGTCAGGAATGCACAGAGGCTGCTTTAGACCTTGTTGACAAGGGATGCTCAATCATCTTTGCCGACAGCTTCGGTCACGAGCCTTACATTATTGAAGTTGCTAAGAAGCATCCTGAAGTTCAGTTCTGCCATTCAACAGGTACAAGAGCTCATACAGAAGGTCTTGACAACTATCACAATGCATTCGCTTCAATTTACGAAGGCAGATATCTTGCAGGTATTGCTGCAGGTATGAAACTTAATCAAATGATTAAAGACGGCAAATTTGAAGCTAAAGATGCTAAAATCGGTTATGTAGGTGCATACACCTATGCTGAGGTTATTTCAGGTTATACTTCATTCTTCCTTGGTGCTCGTTCAGTATGCCCAAGCGCTACTATGGAAGTTCAGTTCACAGGTTCATGGTATGATGAAGCTGCTGAAAAGGAAGCTGCCAATACCCTTATTGCTAACGGCTGTAAGCTTATCAGCCAGCATGCTGACTCAATGGGTGCTCCTACAGCTTGTGAAACAGCAGGTGTTCCTAACGTTTCTTACAACGGCTCAACAGTAAGCGCTTGCCCTAACACATTTATTGTTTCTTCAAGAGTTAACTGGGCTCCTTACTATGAATATGCAATCAAGGCTGTTATGAACGGCGACAAGATTGATGCTGACTGGACAGGTACTCTTGCTACTAATTCGGTTCTTCTTACAGATGTAAACGAAAAGGCTGCTGCTCCTGGTACTCAGAAGGCTATTGATGAAGCTAAAGCTAAGCTTGAGGACGGTTCTCTTCAGGTATTTGATACTTCAACATTTACTGTTGACGGCAAAAAGCTTGATTCTTATAAGGCTGATGTTGACACAGATGATAAGTACACACCTGATACAGAAGTTATTAAAGATGGCGCATTCAAGGAATCAAAGTTCCGTTCAGCTCCATATTTTGACGTTAAGATTGACGGTATTAAGCTTCTTAACGAAAAAATGTAATTAAATAAATCTTAGTTATATTTTATAATTAAACCCGTGGCCGTACCCTAAAAAGTACGGTCACGGTAGTATTGTTTTAAGTGATATTAAATTTTTGCGGAGGAAAATATGAGTGATACTTTTGCAATTGAATTAAAAGGCGTCACCAAGGTTTTCGGGCAGATTGTTGCTAATAAGGACGTTAATCTGCAGGTTAAAAAAGGTGAAATTTTAGCCATTTTGGGCGAAAATGGCAGTGGTAAAACCACTCTTATGAATATGCTTTCCGGCATTTATTTCCCTGATGAGGGTCAAATTTTTGTAAACGGTGAGGAAGTAGTTATTAAATCACCGAAAGATGCGTTTAAATATGGCATTGGTATGGTACATCAGCATTTTAAGCTTGTTGATGTATTTACTGCTACCGAGAATATAGTTCTCGGTATTAAAGATAAAGAAAAATACAGCTTAAAGAAAGCTGAACAACGTGTAAAAGAAATTACCGACAAATACGGTTTTGATATTAATCTTGACAGCAAGGTTTATGAAATGTCTGTTTCCGAAAAGCAGACTGTTGAAATTGTTAAGGTGCTTTACAGAGGGGCGCAGACTCTTATTCTTGACGAGCCTACCGCTGTTCTTACACCTCAAGAAACTGAAAAATTGTTTGATGTTTTACGTCGTATGAAAAAAGACGGAAAATCAATTATTATAATTACACATAAGCTCCACGAGGTTATGTCGCTTACCGACAGAGTTGCGGTTTTGCGTAAGGGCGAATATATCGGAACTGTGGATACTAAATCTGCTACCGAGCAATCGCTTACCGAAATGATGGTTGGTAAAAAGGTATCACTTAATATAGAAAGAACGGCTCCTGTTAATCCGCAAAACAGAATTGAACTTAAGAATGTAACTACTCTTAATGCAGAGGGAGTTAAGGCTGTTGATGATATTTCATTTGATATCAGAAGCGGTGAAATTCTCGGCATCGCCGGTATTGCCGGAAGCGGTCAAAGAGAACTGCTTGAAACCATAGCAGGTCTTCAAAAGCCTGAAAGCGGTGAGATTTTTTATCATTCCCCTGAGGGCGAAACGGTTGACCTTAAGGCTAAAACCCCTACTCAAATCAAAGAACTCGGCGTAAGGCTTTCGTTTGTTCCTGAGGATAGACTCGGTATGGGCCTTGTAGGAAATATGGACATTATCGATAATATGATGCTTCGTTCATATAAAAAGGGCAATTCCGCTTTTCTTGACAGAAAAAATCCTAAGAAACTTGCCGAAAAAATTATTGAAAGCCTTGAGGTAGTTACACCGGGCGCTACCACTCCTGTAAGACGTCTTTCGGGCGGTAACGTTCAAAAGGTACTTGTAGGCCGTGAGATTGCCGCTAATCCTAAGGTACTTATGGCGGCTTACCCTGTAAGAGGTCTTGATATTAACTCTTCTTACACAATTTATAATCTTCTTACAAAGCAAAAGGAAAACGGCGTTGCCGTTGTATTTGTAGGCGAGGACCTTGACGTTCTTGTTGAGCTTTGCGACAGAATTATGGTTATAAATTCAGGTAAAATTACCGGTATGCTCGACGGCAGAAATGCTACTAAAGAGGAAATCGGATTATTAATGACTAAGACAGAAAGGGAGGATTCATAATATGAGCAATAAACAAAAGGTTCACGAGCCCCTCTTTCATATAAGCAAGAGAGCGTCTATGCCTTGGTATTATTCATGGCTTATTCGCCTTGTCTCAATTCTTGCCGCTCTTATCGTAAGCGGTGCTGTAACAATGCTTTTAACCCATCAAAATCCTATCAGCGTTTATGCCACTATGGTTGACGGTGCGTTTGGTACTTCAAGACGTGTTTGGAATCTTCTCCAAAGCCTTGCAATTCTTCTTTGCGTTGCGCTTGCGTTGACACCGGCATTTAAGATGCGATTTTGGAATATCGGCGGTGAGGGTCAGGTGCTTGTCGGCGGTCTTGCTACTGCGGCTTGTATGATTTGCCTCGGTGGTAAAATTCCTAATGCGCTTCTTATTATCGTAATGATTATATCAAGTATGCTTGCAGGTGCAATTTGGGCTGTTATACCTGCTATCTTTAAGGCTCAGTTTAATACTAATGAAACGCTCTTTACCCTTATGATGAACTATGTAGGTATTCAGCTTGTATCATACTTTGTTATGGTGTGGGAAGTTCCTAAAGGTTCGGGTAAGATAGGTATTATTAACCAAATGAGCCACGCAGGATGGTTGCCTCAGCTTGGAAATCAAGAATATTTACTTAATATTCTTATTGTTCTTGCACTCACAATCTTTATGTATATTTATCTTAAATACAGCAAGCACGGCTATGAGCTTTCTGTTGTAGGTGAAAGTGAAAATACCGCTAAATATATCGGCATTAATGTTAAGAAAGTAATTATCAGAACAATGCTCCTTTCAGGCGCAATGTGCGGTATCGCAGGTCTTCTCCTTGTAGGCGGTACTGACCATACTATCACAACCACTACTGCAGATAACAGGGGATTTACTGCTATTATGGTATCTTGGCTTGCTAAGTTTAACCCTATTTATATGGTGCTTACTTCTCTTTTGCTTGTGTTTTTTGATAAGGGTGCAACAGAGATTGCAACCGTATACAGACTTAATGAATCATTCAGTGAAATCATTACCGGCATAATCCTTTTCTTTATTATCGGCAGTGAGTTCTTTATTAACTATAAGATTAATTTCCGCAAAGCGCATAAGGAGGGTAAATAATATGACTACATTAATTACTTTTATCCAACGTGCGATTATGCAGGGTATTCCGCTTCTTTACGGTTCGACAGGTGAAATCCTTACTGAAAAGTCAGGTAACCTTAACCTCGGTATTCCGGGTATTATGTATGTCGGCGGTATCAGCGGTGTTATCGGTGCTTTCCTTTATGAGGAGTCAATGGGCGCAAATGACCTTAACCCATTCATTGCAGTTTTAATTCCGCTTCTTTGCACAATCATCGGCTCTCTTTTAACAGGCCTTATTTACTGCTTCTTAACGGTAACTCTTCGTGCAAATCAAAATGTAACCGGTCTTGCAATTACGACTTTCGGTGTCGGTTTCGGTAACTTTTTCGGCTCATCACTTGTTAAAATTACAGGAAGTGATATTCCGTCTGTTGCCCTTACAAGAACAAGTGCATTTTTCACTAAAAAACTTCCTATCGCTTCAACTACCGGTTGGTTTGGAAAAATATTCCTCGACTATGGTTTTTTAACCTACGCCGCTATTGTAATTGCTCTTTTGGTTGCGTTCTTCCTTAAGAAAACACGTGGCGGACTTCATCTTCGTGCTGTAGGTGAAAATCCTGCAACAGCAGATGCAGCAGGTATTGACGTTTCTAAGTCTAAATATCTTGCTACCTCAATCGGCAGCGTTATCGCAGGTATCGGCGGTCTGTTTTATGTAATGGATTATGCTAACGGTGTTTGGTCAAACGAGGGTTTCGGCGACAGAGGATGGCTTGCAATCGCACTTGTTATCTTTGCAATTTGGAAGCCTGATTTCGGTATTTTAGGTTCAATTCTTTTTGGCGGACTTTATATTGTTTACCTCTTTATTCCAGGTCTTAAAATGAGCACTCAGGAACTTTTCAAAATGCTTCCTTACATTGTAACTATAATTGTTCTTGTAATCGTAAGCGTAAGAAAGAAGAGGGAGGATCAGCCACCTGCATCGCTTGGTCTTTCATACTTCCGTGAGGATAGATAGACTGTCGATAAAGCGGCTAAACCGCGCCAAATATAATAAATAAACCTCTTTGCCTCCCTTGTAAAGCGAGGTGGGTGCAACTTGTTGCACTCGGAGGGATTGGAAAAATGGCAAGGACATCGAGTCCTTGCCATTTTTGGCGCTTTCCGTCTTTTGCTCGGGGGCAGTACCCACGTACAGCTCCCACTCGCAAAATACGAAATTTATCTCACTTTCTCGAAGTCTATCTTCATATAAAAATTAAACATTACCTATGCTTGACATTTAATACTTTTTTTGCTAATATATTTGCATATTGTAACGGCTGTGAAAAAGAGGAGTAGCTTGCTTATTCTTTCAGAGAGTGCTCGTTTGGTGGAAGAGTGCAGATGCGGTAGGTGAAGGTAGCTTTTGAGCCGGCAAGGTGAAACTAAGTAGTCTTGTCCGTATATCTGCGTTAAAGATTTGAGTGGCATTATGTTTAATTAATGCAATTTGAGTGGTACCACGGAATTTTTCGCTTTCGTCTCAATTTGAGGCGGAAGCTATTTTTTTATAAAATTATACCATATTATAAAGGAGAACGTTATGGCAAAAGAACTTGCAAAGCAGTACGACCCAAGCGAAGTTGAGGACCGTACCTATCAGTTTTGGTGTGATAAAAAGTATTTCCACGCTAAAAGAGAAAAAGGCAAAAAGACTTATACAATAGTTATTCCGCCTCCTAATATTACCGGCCAGCTTCATATGGGCCATGCACTTGATAATACGCTTCAGGATATTCTTATCCGTTATCACAGAATGGCAGGCTACGATACATTGTGGCTTCCCGGCACCGACCATGCTTCTATCGCAACAGAGGCTAAGATTGTTGAGGCTATGCGTAAAGAGGGCATTACTAAGGATGACCTCGGACGTGAAAAATTTCTTGAACGTGCATGGGATTGGAAAAAACAATACGGCGGCAGAATTATTGAACAATTGAAAAAAATGGGCTCGTCCTGCGATTGGGACAGAGAACGCTTCACTCTTGACGAGGGTTGCAGTAAGGCTGTAAGAGAAGTATTTGTAGGCCTTTATGAAAAGGACCTTATTTATCGTGGTAACCGTATGGTAAATTGGTGCCCTCATTGTAATACATCTATTTCAGATGCCGAGGTTGAATATGAGGAAAAGGACTCTTATTTCTGGCATCTTCTTTATGAAGTTAAGGAAACAGGCGAAAAGCTTGAACTCGCAACTACACGTCCTGAAACTATGCTCGGCGATACCGCAGTTGCAATTAACGGTGACGACCCAAGATATAAGCATCTCCACGGCTGTCACGTTATTCTTCCGCTTTTAAATAAGGAAATTCCTATTGTATGTGACGAGCATGCAGATATGACTAAGGGTACAGGTGTTGTTAAAATTACTCCTGCTCATGACCCTAACGACTTTGAGGTAGGGCTTCGTCATAACCTTCCTATTATCCGTACATTCACTTATGACGGTCATATGACAGGCAAGGCTGATAAAGAGGCTGCCGATGAAATTATTAAAAGCGGTAAGGCTACTCAAAACGAGCCTGAGGTACTCGATTGCGGCAAATATGCAGGTATGACTACTCTTGAAGCAAGAAAAGCTATTCTTGCAGACCTTGAAGCAGGCGGATATATTAAAGAAATTGAGCCGCTTAAACACGATGTAGGTACTTGCTACAGATGCCACACTAATATTGAACCTATGGTTTCAAAACAGTGGTTTGTTAAAATGGACCCTCTTGCAGGTCCGGCTATCGACGCTGTTGAAAACGGCGATATTAAATTCGTTCCTGAAAGATTTAAGAAAAATTATATGAGCTGGATGCGTGGCTCTCGTGATTGGTGCATTTCACGTCAACTTTGGTGGGGTCACAGAATTCCTGCTTGGTACTGTGATGATTGCGGCGCTACAACCGTTTCCAAAGAGGACCCATGCAAGTGCTCGCATTGCGGCAGTGAAAATATTCATCAAGACTCCGACACATTGGATACTTGGTTTTCATCTGCTCTTTGGCCGTTCTCAACTCTCGGTTGGCCTGATAAGACAGAAGATTTAGAACATTATTATCCTACTAATACCCTTGTTACAGGCTATGATATTATCGGCTTTTGGGTTTCCCGTATGATTTTTTCAGGCCTCGCTTATACCGATAAAGCACCGTTTGATACTGTTCTTATTCACGGTCTTGTACGTGATGCTCAGGGCAGAAAGATGTCTAAATCTCTCGGCAACGGTATTGACCCGCTTGAGGTTATTGATGAATACGGCGCAGATGCATTGAGATTTACTCTTGCAACAGGTAATTCACCTGGTAATGATATGCGTTTTTCAGACGAAAAGGTTAAGGCGTCACGTAACTTTGCAAATAAACTTTGGAACGCTGCTCGTTTTGTATTGATGTATCTTACAGATGATTTCAAATATAACGGACTTCCAAGTGACCTTGCAGTTGAGGACGAATGGATTGTATCTAAGGTTAATACCCTTGCTAAAGATGTTACCGATAACCTTGAAAAATATGAGCTTGGAATTGCTATTCAAAAGCTTTATGATTTCATTTGGGACGTTTTCTGCGATTGGTATATCGAAATTGCAAAAATCAGACTTCAGGGTGATGACGAAAAGGCAAAGGATACTGCTAAAAGTGTTCTTGTTTATGTACTTACCGATATTCTTAAGCTTCTTCATCCGTTTATGCCGTTTATTACCGAAGAAATATATCAGGCTATCCCTCACGATTGCGAATCGATTATGATTTCAAAGTGGGTAGAATATGACGAAAGCCTTTGCTTTGCCGAAAATGAGGCTAAGATGGAAATTCTTATGAGTGCTATCCGTGCTATTCGTAACCGTAGAGCAGAGATGAATATTCCTCCAAGCAAAAAAGCTAAGGTTTATGTTGAAACTGAGAAAACAGAACTTTTCTCTGCCGGTGTTGACTTTATTAAACGTCTTGCTTCTTCAAATGATGTTGAGGTTAAATCAAGCTTTGACAATCTCGGCAATACCGTAACAATCGTTACCGATAACGCCAAGATTTATATTCCAATGGGCGACCTTGTCGATTTTGAGGCAGAGCGTAAGCGCCTTGAAAAAGAACTTGCTCAAGCGCAGGATAAGCTTGACTTTATCAATAAAAAGCTTTCTAATCCGGGATTTGTTAATAAAGCGCCCGAAAAGGTAGTTAATCAAAACAAAGAGGATGCCGCAAAGCTTGAGGATAAGATTGCAAATATTAAAAATTCTATTGATTCTTTGGGTAAATAAATGAATTACGATAACGCTTTGAATTTAATACTTCAAAAGCAAAGCCTCGGTATTAAACCGGGGCTTACTCGTATTTATGAGCTTTTGAATAAAATGGATAATCCTCAGGATAAGATAAATATTATTCATATTGCAGGTACTAACGGAAAGGGCACTACTGCCGCCGCACTTTCAAATGCACTTATCAAATCAGGCAAAAAGGTCGGTCTTTTTACTTCTCCTTGGACTGAAGATTACCGTGAGCAAATAAAAATTAACGGCAATATGATTACCGAGGAAGAATTTGCATTCTATGTAGAAAAATATATCGATTGCGATGCTACCGAATTTGAACTTGTAACTGCTATTATGTATAAATATTTTGCAGACGAAAATGTGGATTTTGCCGTTGTAGAATGCGGAATGGGCGGTAAGGGCGACGCTACAAATGTTGAGAAAAAGAATATTTCGATTATAACATCTGTTGCAATTGACCATACAGCCTTTCTCGGCAACACTCTTGAAGAAATTGCGGCTGAAAAATCCGGAATTATTAAGCCTGATTCAGTTTGTATTCTTTATCCCAACCCTAAATGTGAGCGCATTTTCGAAAAAGTGTGCAGTGATAATAATACAAAACTTATTAAAATCAATGATTTTGGCGATGTTTTAAAAAATGATATTGCTTGTGCTCAGGCGGCTTTAAATGAAATCGGCTTAGATATTGAGGCTAAAAATCCAAACCTTCCGGCAAGGCAAAGTAAAGTCGGCAATATCCTTGTTGACGGCGGTCATAATGAGGATGCGGCACGTGCTCTTGCACCTAAAATTAATAATGAAGTTGCCGTTGTTGCAATGATGCGGGATAAAAATGTTGATGCTTATTTATCGTTAATTGCACCTAAGTGTAAAGCGATTTATGCAACGCAGGTTGATAACGCTCGCTCAATGAGTGCAAGTGAACTTGCTTTAGTTGCAAAAAAATATTGTGATAATGTTTTTACGGTCGATAATGCCGAAAAAGCAATCACGCTTGCTAAGCAAAATAATCTCTCACTTGTGTGCGGCTCGTTTTATCTTTATCGGCAAATTAGAAAAGAATTAAATTAAATACAAATTTTGATAAATTATTCAATACCAATCTGTTAGTATTATCGCAGATTGGTATTTTTTTATTGGAGTGACAAATATGAACGTTACGATTGAAAGCAGCGGTAGTGTTGTTATTGCTTATCTTATCGGCGAAATAGACCACCATACGGCAGGCGAGGTTAGGGAAAAAATAGATGATACCCTTATGCTTGTAAAGCCGAAGACTTTAATTCTAGATTTTAAAAATGTCAGCTTTATGGACTCCTCCGGAATAGGTCTTGTTATGGGCAGATACAGATTGCTTCAAAGCATTAATCCCGCTTGCCAAATCGAAATTAAAAACGTAACCCTGCAAACTAAAAAAATTATGGAACTTGCAGGTCTTTCATCAATTGCAAAAATTAAGGAGAATGAAAATGAATACAAAAAAGCTAATTAATGAATTTAAACTTACAATCGACAGTAAAAGTGTAAATGAAGCCTTCGCACGTGTTGCCGTTTCCGCATTTGTAACCCCTCTTGACCCAACACTTGAGGAAATCGCAGATTTAAAAACGGCAGTCAGCGAAGCGGTGACAAACTGCATAGTCCATGCTTATAAAGATACATACGGCAAAATATTTATATCGGGAAAACTTTTTGATGACAATACAGTAAAAATTGTAATAAGGGACAAGGGTTGCGGAATCGTAGATGTTTCTCAGGCAATGACTCCGCTTTTTACAACAGGTGAGGGTGACCGTGCAGGTCTTGGCTTTACTGTTATGGAAAGTTTTTGCGATAAAATAAACGTTAAGTCTAAGCTGACCTTTGGCACAACCGTAACCCTTTCTAAAAAAATTGAGGGCAAATCAAAATGGTAACAGACCGTGATAAAATGATTGAGAATAATATCGGCTTGGTTCATTCTATTGCCAATCGCTTTAAGGGCAGAGGGGTGGACTATGACGATTTATTCCAAAGCGGTTGCGTAGGCTTGATTAAAGCAGTTGATAATTTTGACGAAAGCCGTGGCTTTGCTTTTTCAACTTATGCCGTTCCCGTAATAATGGGCGAAATCAAACGTATTTTTCGTGACGGCGGCGCAGTGAAAGTCAGCCGAAGTTTAAAGGAAAAGGCTATTAAGGCTCAGTCACTTCGTGAAAAATTTATTAATGATAAAATGCGAGAGCCGACTGTCACAGAATTGTCTAATCTTCTTGATTGTCCGCCTGAGGAAATACCTGAAATTTTGGGCGTTATTGCTCCTATGGTATCACTCAGCACTTCAAGCGATGACGGTGAATATACTATAGATGTACCCGTTGATGAGAGTGATGAGATTTTTAATCGCTTAATTGTTCACCGACTTTTTAAATTCCTTGATGATACGGAAAAGGCAATAGTTGATATGCGCTATTATAAGGGCTTCACTCAAGCCAAAACTGCTGCCGCACTCGGCATTTCTCAGGTGCAGGTTTCCCGCAAAGAAAAATCTCTCCTCCAAAAGCTTCGTAAATATGTAGAGTAAAATAAGACACTATGCTTTTTTAACATAGTGCCTTTATTTTTTTATGTGAACTTAACGGCGTGAACGACTTGTGTAAAAATCACTTTACACTTCGGTAACATATTGAACTTTTAATATGCGTATGATAAAATTTTTATATTGTAAAAATTTTATTAAAGAGGTACAGAGAAATGAAAAAGATTTTTAGCTTAATTCTATCCTTAGCAATGTTATTAACCATAACCTCAGGATTGAATTTAACAGCGTATGCAGATTCTTCACAATACGGAAATATTTATTATGAAGAAAAGGAAGACGGAACTATTGAAATAACAGATTGTACCAGTTCTGCAACTTCAATTAATATACCGTCCACTATTGTTGGTAAAACAGTTACGAGTATTCGCAATTGTGCATTTTATGGCTGCAAAAGTCTAACAAGTGTAACAATACCAAACAGCATAACAAGTATTGGACGTGAAGCATTTTATGATTGCACAAACTTAACAAGTGTAACAATTCCTGATAGTGTTACAGGTATTGGAGATGGTGCATTTTATAATTGTAAAAGCTTAACAAATGTAACAATTCCTAATAGTATAACAATGATAGGCCCTGACACTTTCTGTAGGTGCTCAAGCTTGGAAAACATAATAATACCTGATAGTGTAACAAGTATCTGTAATCATGCATTTTATGAGTGCACAAGCATAACAAGTATTTCAATACCTCATAGTGTAACAAGTATTGATGATTATGCTTTTTATGGCACAAGCTTAATAAATCTTTCAATACCTGCTAGTGTTGCAAGTATTGGCGAGGGTGCATTTAATGGTTGCAAAAGCTTGGTAAATGTGACAATTGGAAATAATGATTCGGCAGAAAAAAGGTCAACTGAAATTGGAAATTCTGCATTTTCTGAATGCACAAGTTTATCAAGTGTAACAATAGGAAATAATGTAACGAGTATCGGTGCTGCGGCGTTTAGTGATTGTTCAAGCTTAACAAGCGTAACAATACCTAATAGTGTAACAAGTATTGAATATGGAACATTTAGTTATTGTGAAAACTTAACAAATGTAACAATACCAAACAGCGTAACAAGTATTGGCGATGAAGTATTTTACAGGTGTTCAAGTTTAAAAAACATAACAATACCTGATAGTGTAACAAGTATCGGTGATCACGCATTTTTTGAATGTAAACTTGTAACTTTAACAATGGGCAATGGTGTTAATTACATAGACAGCTGTGCATTTCTTAATTGTGAGCAATTATATGAAGTTAATTACAACGGAACGGTTGCTCAATGGAAAGCAATTAGTGTAGATTCTAATAATTCAAACTTGACGAAAGCTATTATAAAATGTACAGATGGAATTTTAGGAAACGGGAACGAAGTTATAATAGATAATGTTGTATATAGTATTTATAATGATTATACAGCTCAAATAAATAAATATCCCGGAAATCCTGAAATATTAACAATTCCTGAAAGCGTTTCTTATGAAGGATATTCATTTAAAATAAACAGCATTGGTGATTATGCATTTCTCGAATGTACAAATTTAAAAAGTTTAACAATGCTAAGTGGTGTGACAAAGATTGGGCAATATGCATTCTATTGTTGCACGTACTTAAGAGATGTATATTATCTTTCTACTATAAGTGATTGGAATAAAATTGAAATAACAAATACAAACGATGTCTTAAAAGAAGCAACTATTCATTGTATTGATGGTACAATAAATGAAAAAGTACCTACCCCTCAACCACAACCAAGACCTCAGCCAAGTCCAACACCTACACCAAGCCCAACCCCAACTCAGCCTCAGCCTACTACAACCACTTCTACCACAACTGCGCCTAAACCTGTTTTAAAGCCAAAATCAGCTAAATTTAAAAAGGTTAAACCGGCTAAAAAGGCAGTATCTGTTGAGTGGAAAAAGGTCAGCGGTGTAAAGGGTTATCAAATTCAGGTTGCAACAGACAAGAAATTCAAGAAGAATAAGAAAACCGCAACCGTTAAAAAACAAAAAACAACGAAAGTAACTATTAAAAAACTTAAGGCTAAGAAAAAATACTATGTCCGTATCCGTACATACAAAACAGTGAACGGTAAGAAAGTTTATTCCTCTTGGTCAAAGGTTAAGACGGTTAAAACGAAGTAAAAAATACCCCCGACACTTGATTGTGTCGGGGGTATTACTGTATATGATATTATAACTGCGCCAAATCATACGGCGTTTTTTGATAAACAAAATAATTAAGCCAATTGCTGAATATTATATTCGCCGAACTTTTCCAGCTCATAATCGGAACGGACTTGTCATCATCATTAGGAAAATAATTATAAGGCACGTCAATATCAAGACCTTTTTCCTTATCCCTAAAATATTCTTTGGCAAGTGTGTCTCTGTCATATTCGCTGTGACCTGTTACAAAAAATTGCCTGCAATCCATATCGGATATAATATGAACGCCCGATATTTCGCTGTATGAAATAACCTGAAGCTGTTTAACAAGCGCAATGTCCTGAAGCCTCGTCTCTGTATGCCTTGAATGAGGAACATAGTAAACATCATCAAGTCCTCTCATAAGCGGATGGGTAATGTCAAGCGACTTGTGAGGGAATACGCCAAACATTTTCTTTTTTAGCGGATATTTCTTAATACCATAATGATAGTAAAGTCCGGCTTGAGCACCCCAGCAAATATGAAAGGTGGAGTAAACATTTTTTTTGCTCCATTCCATAATCATACAAAGCTCGTCCCAATAGTCAACTTGTTCAAATTCAAGATGCTCAACGGGTGCTCCCGTAATAATCATTCCGTCATACTTGTTGTCTTTTATATCATCAAATGTATTATAGAATTTTGCCATGTGTATTCTTGAAACATTTTTTGCCTTATGGCTTTTAACTTGGAGAAAATCAATATCAAGCTGTAGAGGAGAATTACTTAGTAATCTCAAAAGTTGCGTTTCCGTTTCAAGTTTTGTCGGCATTAGGTTAAGTATAATGATTTTCAAAGGTCTGATATCCTGCATATTAGCCCTTGACTTGCTCATAACAAATATATTCTCTATTTCCAAGTTTTGCTTAGCCGGCAATTCATCGTCAATACGAATTGGCATAATATCAGCCCCTTTCTTTAAGCGTTTATACATTATAACAAAACTTAATGCAAATTTCAATATCTATAATAATGTATTAATATTATCTGTAACAATTATTTATTAATACAATACTATATATTAATAGGCTAATCGTATATCTTGTGCTATTTGAAAATACAATATGTACCTTGAAATGTTACAAAATGATACCGTTTACATCATATAGTATCAAATTGTAGTAAATTATGCACATAAATGTTGAATTTTGTTATAAATTTATGTCAATATCATAAAATACGTAAAAAAATCCGAAAAACCTGTTGACAAAGGAGAGAATAGGTGGTAATATGTGTAAGTCGCAACGAGA